>NBJMC04201__coassemble_152_pt1 | contig 105748 bp, 102 predicted proteins | sample NBJMC04201__metabat2_high_PE_023 | metagenome-assembled genome bin NBJMC04201
CACCACAACAATGCCAAAAAACAGCAATAACGATACGACAATAGACGTTGGGCGCACCAACTTTTTCACTCGTTCCCGCTTGACATGTTTTAGCCATATACGCTCAAAGAACCCCACAGGAATACTGAGAATGAAAGCGACACAAGCTCCTAGAATAAAAGGCGAAACAACCTGCCAAATCCAAGAAAGGAACGACGCAACACCGCTTAAATCTCGCAACAAAAATGCCAATACCACCCCATATGTAATACATAAGAGAATGCGTTTTAGCCGTTTATCAAACATACAAGCCACCTTTCCCGATATGTTATCATAGGATATACATGGAATTATTTCTATCCATAAAAGAAATCTCCAATTGGAGATATCATTCTCTCTAACCCCCATAGGGCTGAAAGCCCGTAGGTTATAAATTCGCCATATCCCACAAATCTCCTTGTGCAGGATTTAAAAATATCGCCGATTCCCATAAAATTTATGATAAAAATATAATTCTTTACGGTCATCTCCAATATTTGTGCCCACAACCAAAGGATGTTATTAGAATATGCATTTTTCTCAAAGAAAACACCGAAAGACAGTAAAATTGTCTTTCGGTGTTTTCCGCGAATACTCAGTTGGTAAGATACAATGTTTTTTTTATTTTGTTATTATTTATGTGAAATTGATTCAAGGAGCAAAACATTAAAGTTCTGAAAGGAAGCGTTGAAGTACTGTTGCAACTTGGGCACGGGTGCTCGTTCCTTGAGGATACAAAGTTCCGTCGTCCATGCCTTCCACAATGCCATTTTCCACTGCCCAAATCATAGCTTCTTTGGACCAATCGGCAACTTTTTCACCGTCGCTAAACTGATCCAGAGCATTGCTATTTTCAACGGTGACATCCTTTTCGAGGAACTTGGCATAACGGTACATCATCGTAACCATCTGTTCCCTGGTCATATTGTCATAGGGAGCATAAGTTGTATCACTGTAGCCTTCTACCACACCGTTTTCTGCGGCCCAATGAACATGAGATGCATAATATTCCGTGGAAACTACATCAGTAAATCCGGTAACACTGGGAGTTTCGGCAGTGGCATCAGCAATGCCTTCGTGACGTCCCAACACAGAAACGAACATGGCACGAGTCATGGTTTCATCGGGCCCGAAAGTGGTTTCATCAATACCGTTGAACAATGATTCATCTACCACATATTGGATGGCAGGGACATACCAGGCACCGGTTTCCACATCAGTATATTGTTCCGTTACGTCTATAGGTTTTTCTACAGTAAAGCTGTCATAAACGTAAGGTTCGGTGACAACCTGGTCAGTGGCGGGATCATATTTGTACATATAGGTGGTGAAATCGATGGTATTACCGTCGACATGAACCAACGTATAAACCTGTTCCTTCTTCACATCGCTGCCGTCGTCGGCGGAGTTTTTATCGAGGAATTCATAGTTAGCTGCAAGGAGATCCCCGGCAGATACTTCATAATTCTTTTTACTGTACCATTTCAAACCGCCGGCATGACCGCCCACCATATAAAGGATCGCATCATCGGGATCGGTGTAAACGCCGTTTTCCGCAACGAGTCCTGCATTGTTCCCTTCAGCAGTGACAAATCCTCTGGAATAAACATGGTCATGACCCATCAATACTATATCGACACCTAATTCGTTGAGAACAGGCCCCCAATAAGTTCTTGCTGCAATCACATCGGAATCCACAATGTGAGACGCGCCGGTGTAAATGGATTTATGGAAACCTACCACGATCCATTGACCGTTGGTTTTGGCATCAGCCACTTGGGCAGTAAGGTATTCTTTTTGAGCCGTGCGGATGGCCTCATCATTTTTCGCGGTTTCCAGATTTAAAACAATGAATTTCATGTTGCCGTAATCGAAGGCGTAAACGGAATCCCCAACGCTTTCATTGGCGGAAGGCGCTTCAATATGATCGGTAAACCAGGCATTGTCATGATTTCCCTGGGTAACAACGACAGTTTTATTACCAAATAAGTCTTGGCCGCCGTCGGGTTCCGCACCGTCGTTGTTAAAAAGGATCTCCCACTGAGTTTCATTCGTTGCCGTGTTGGTAATATCGCCGGCAATATAGACGTAGTCCAGATCCATTTCACTCAACATTTCCATGGTATAACCGGCAGCTTCCGCATCCGAGGCAGTACTTACCTGAGGATCGGTAATGAAAGCAAAGGTGAAGTCATCCTGACTGTCTTTCGTTTTAGCAGTATCAAAGGCGCCTTCAAAACGATGATCACCAATCACTACCGTATAAGTGTAATGGGTGTCGGCAGTTAAACCATCCAAAGTCACGGTGTGCATATATTTTCCCGTTGTTTCTGAATATACGGATTGATCTTCATAAGTTTTCGGCGTACCGTTTTGAGGCGTTACAGTAATCACACTTTTCGCGTCCGTGGCAGTGGTAAAGGAAAGATAGACAGTATCAGCAGTCATTCCCATATGCACGTTCACTTGTTTTGCCTCATCAGCAGTGGTGGCAGCACCATGGGGGCCGAGGTCTTCGGAAACGGCTTCACTGTAGTCCACAATCTGAAAGTCAGCGCTGTTATTATCGGTATCTGCAAATTCTACTCGACGAATGGCTTTCTTCTTGGACTGAACGTCGGAGGCTGTACCTTCTACAGCAGGAGCCTTTTGTTCTTCAAAGCCGTCGTTTCCGTTGGCGGCAGCCAAGTCCACAAAGCCGTCAGCTTCCATCACATTGTTGGAAGTTAAAAGTGTTTGATTACTCATCAAAGCAACGGAAACGCCTTTGTTGTGAAGCGCAATATCCCATTGGCTCTGCCCCGCAGGAACCTGATAAGCTACGTTTGCCGTATCGGTCACAGCGGCACATCGAATCAGATAATAGCCCCGTGCTTCAATAGAGCCACTGAGATCTTGTTTCGTCCAGGCAGCGGATTGGTCGCCGTCTGCGGAAGAGCGATACTGTACCGACCATCCATCAAGGGAAATGGATTGATCTGTGGGATTATAAAGTTCAATAAAGCTATGGGATGCATAACCGTCATCACTGCCGCCGTAAACTTGATTTACCACAACATGAGGCACAGATACATCATATTCCCCTTCCGTGTTATAGGGAGTACCGGCTATTTCCGCAGCATCGGCCGTAAGAACAGTCGGTCCTAAAATCGCGACGGCAAAAGCAAAAAGTACCGCAAAAATGCAAATCATCTTTTGCCAATGCTTTTTCAAAATTGAAGTATTCATTGTAATCCTCCTTATGCTTGTTTGATAGAAAAATTATAAGCAACAAAGGAGATATTTTTCATGAACCCAAAGTAAAATCACTGTGAAATATCGAAAGAGATCCATCGACACCGCTATGGCGTTAGGGTGACATTTTCCGAACGTTCTCGTGAGAACGACACCGGGCCAACGCCGTTCCTCCATATGCCGAAGCAGGGAGTTCCCTTGCCGGCAAAGCATTGGGGGATCCGGTGCTCATACGCTTTCCGGCCACAGATGATTCCCCGTTATTTGAACGTTTGCACAAAGAACGCCCTGCTTTCTGAAGAAAACAGGGCGTTTCATACATTTGCTCATATATTAATTGATTATAACTTTTAAAGAGTTTCAGCAAATTCTAAAAATTCATTGGCGCGTTCCAACATCAGATCGCGGCCCATAACAATGGCAAGTTTATCCAAATCGGGACCGTGATCTTCCCCGGTTTTGGCTACACGGATAGAGTGGAACAGATTACGGCCTTTATAGCCGGTTTCCTTGCGGATTTCTTTCAAAATTTGCTGGTAGGTATCGGAATTGATGGTATTGACTTTCTCCAGTTTTTCTTTCATTGCCGTCATCACCGTAACGATAATTTCTTTATTGGCTTTGATTTCATCAACAATCTCATCACGATAAATGACCTTCCCCCGATATTGATCGATGATTGCCGGCAATTCGCTGAAACAACTGATGTAATTTTTCAAAGCGTCTATGGTCATCATGGCCCATATCATCTGTTCTACCGTCGGTTCCGCGTCGACATATCCTGCCTTTTTCAAATAGGGCAATCCATATTCCAACAGCCGTTCCGCTGAAGCTTTGCGAATGTACATCCCGTTGATCCATTTTAGTTTTTCCATATCAAACACGGCGGGGCTTTTGGAAACGCGCTCCAGAGAAAATTGCTCTGTTAATTCTTCCAAAGTGAATAATTCCTCTTCCCCTTCGGGAGCCCAGCCCAAAAGCGCCAAGAAATTTACAATGGCCTCGGGCAAAAATCCCATTTCCTGATAAGCGACTACCGAAGTGGAACCGTGGCGTTTACTCATTTTTGTCAGCTTTCCTTCGTTGTCGCGGCCCAAGATGAGAGAAATATGGGCAAACTGGGGACGTTCATAGCCCAAAGCATCGTAGATTACCGCCTGTCTCGGCGTATTAGAAAGGTGCTCTTCCCCACGGATTACATGGCTGACTTTCATGGTCACATCATCTAAGACCACGGCAAAATTATAAACAGGGATTCCATCAGATTTTACGATGATAAAATCGCCGATCCCATCGGTATCAAAAGTGACTTCGCCCCGCACCAAATCGTTGATAACCACTTGTTCATGTTCGGGAACGCGGAAACGGATCACAGGTTTCATCCCCTGATCCAACAATTCCTGCCGCTGTTCCGGAGTGAGATCTCGGCACTTGCCGCTGTATTTCGGCGTCTCCCCTTTGGCCTGCTGAGCCTCTTTTTCTGCGGCAAGTTCTTCTTCGCTACAAAAGCAATAGTAGGCTTTTCCTTCGGCCAACAGCTTGTCAATGGCCGCCTGATAGATGTCAAGGCGTTCCATTTGACGGTAAGGCCCATAGTCGCCGCCGACGTCAATGCCTTCATCCCAATCCATACCCAGCCATTTCAAGCTATTCTTAATATTTTCCTCTGATTCCTTGCTAGAACGCTCCAGGTCCGTATCTTCCACACGAACGATAAAAGTTCCCTGATGTTTTTTTGCCAACAAATAGTTAAACAAAGCAGAACGGGCGCCTCCGATATGCAAAGGCCCTGTAGGGCTCGGGGCAAATCTCAGACGGTAATTTTCCATGATAACCGATCTCTCCTTTATGTTTCACTGTAATTATTCTATTTCATATTTCATTCTGTTTCCGGCAATTCAGCGGAGGTTTGTCCTGTGGACAGTTCCACTTTTTTTAGTTTATTATTAAGAATACGGCTGCGGTCGCTGGCTTTGCCAAGGGCCGTATCAGCCTCACTGATCTTCCGCTGGGCTGTCTCCAAAGCATTCTCAAATTTGCCCATTTCCGTTTTCACGGTTCCCAAAAGCTGCCGTATCTCGCCGCTTTTTTCCTGAATGGCCAAGGTACGGAATCCCAGTTTAATACTGTTCAATAACGCTGCCAGACTGGTGGGACCCGCCACCATGATTTGATATTTTTCCTGAGCCTCCTCCATAAAGGCAGGCAACCGCAACGCTTCAGCATAAAGGCCCTCGGTGGGTAAAAACATCACAGCATACTCCAAGGTGACGGGAGGATTAATATATTTGTCGTGAATGGTTTTCGCCGCCGTTTTCAGAGCTTTTTCCAAGGCTTTGCGGCAGGTATCCACAGCAATGGTATCCCCTGATTCCTCGGCATCCAAAAGGCGCTGGTAATCCTCAACGGGGAATTTGGAATCGATGGGTAAATAGATCACGCCGCCGTTCCCATCGCGCCCTGGTAAACGCACGGCGAACTCTACTCGTTCGGCACTGCGTTTTTTTGTGGCAACGTTGGCTTCATACTGCTCCGGTGTGAGGATCTCCTCCAAGATGTGGGCAAGCTGCACCTCGCCCCAAACGCCTCGAGATTTTACATTGGTAAAAATCTTTTTAATGTCCGTCAAGTTGGTGGACAGACTTTGCATTTCTCCCAATCCCTTGTGTACCTGTTCCAACCGTTCATTGACCAAGTGGAACGATTCGTTGATCCGCTGGTTCAATGTGGTCTCCAATTTTTCGCCAACGGTTTTTCGCATTTGTTCCAGCTTTGTCTCATTATTTTCCCGCATCAAATTCAGTTTAGAATCCATCGTATTCCGTAATCGTTCCAAACTTTCCTCATTGCTGCGGGATAAATCAGACAGCTGCTGATTTTGAGCAGCACTTTGCTGGCCAATGCGATCCACAGATTCCGTCAGTTTCTCCTCAACGGTCTTGCGCATTTGTTCTAACTTCAGTTCGTTGCCACTGCGAATGGTCTCCATTTTCTGATCCATTGTCGCCCGCAGACGTTCCAAACTCTCTTCATTATTATGGGTCAATTCTCCAAGCTGTTTCAGCTGGTTGAGACTCTGCTCGCTCATTTGGCTGTGAATGGTCTGATTTGCGCTTTGCAAATGTTTCACCATCTCCTCACGGTTGGCACGGGACTCTGCGGAAAGGTGTTCCCGCAAAGAAGCGGCGTTTTGATCTTGATTCAGTTTTAGCTCTCGCCCAAGAGTATCCACGGCTTGGCGCAGGGCGGCGACCTCATCGTCCTTGCCGCCAAAGTCCTTCTGCCGCCGCAGCAACAGAAGGACCATAACAAGCAACACAATGGAGATCACCGATAAAGTCACAGCGACTATCTCCATGGTTCATCCATCCTAACAATTCTTACAATATAATCCTAAAGCGCCCAATGGTTCAAAATTATCATGAACGAGGCAAATACATTGCCATCACATACTCATCCTGAAAATCAGGACGGCTGGAGAGCTCAATATACTCCGATTTCCGCGCCAATTCAGCGCAGAGTTCTCGTTCCTCCTGGGAAACCAAAGCAAGTCTCGCCCCTTCCGAGGCGGCGTTCCCAATAGAGATAATCTTGCCGTTGGGCAGTTCCGGGAACAGCCCGATAGCCATGGCGCTGTCCACCTTGATATAGCTGCCGAAGGCCCCGGCGATCATGATCTCCTTCATATCTTCAATGGTGATACCCATTTCTGCCATAAGTACTTTGAAACCAGCATAGATGGCCCCTTTGGCCAACTGAAGCTCGCCAATATCCTTTTGACAGATAACTACGGGCCGCTTTTTGACAGATTCTTCGGCAGTGGCCAAAATAAATTCATACCCTTCCTCTGTCTTGACCATACGTTCTTTTAACGCGGGGTGAATATCATCGGCGTCGCCGCGGAATCTGCCGCGGAAATCAATGATATTGTTTTTATAAAGTTGAGCAATAGCGTCGAGAATCCCGGAACCGCAAATTCCCTTTGCCTTTTTCTTGCCAATGACATCCACTTTGCAGGTACCGGCTTCATTATCAATATAAACGGCTTCAATGGCGCCGTCAGCGGCGCGCATCCCAAATTTGATCTGAGCGCCTTCAAAAGCAGGGCCGGCCGCTGTGGAACAAGCCAAAATACGACCGTTCCCCGCCAACACGATCTCGCCATTGGTACCAACGTCGATGGCCCCGCTGTATTGGGGGCGTTCGTGAATATGAGTCCCCAAAATAACGCCGACAGTGTCGGACCCTACATAACCCGCAATGTTGGGCAAAAGATATACATGAGATTCGGGGTTAATGTCAAATCCTAATTCTTTCCCTGTCATGTGCACGCCGGAGACGTAACCGGGGATAAAAGGAGACGGCGCGAGATAGGAAGGATCAACGCCGGCGAACAGTTCACTCATGGTAGTATTCCCCACCACAGTCGCTTCATAAACCATGGTTTTGTCTACCCCCGCTTCGGCCACGGCACGCATGGCCAGATCATTCATGCAGGTGGTCACCTTTTCATGACATTGAGCCAGACCTTCGCCGGTATCCTGTTTAGAGATGACATAATTGATCCGGGAAATCACATCGGCGCCAAAAACATTTTGCGGATTAGTTTCAGCAGCGGCACCTTCAATTTCCCCAGTATCCAAATTGATTAAAAGACAAACAACCGTAGTGGTACCAATATCAAATACCATCCCATATTTCTGGCTGCTGGTGTCACCGCCTTCGATCCACATCAACTGATCATCATTGACCACAGCGGTAATGCGGAATTGATGATCCCGCAGAGTTTTGGGAATAACCGCCAGTAATCCTCTGGTCGGTTTTTGTTTGGTAATATCCAAATCCAAAGCGCGGATAATGCGTTCAAAATCGGGACATTGGTCGTTAATGGAAGGTTTTTCCAATTCCAAATAAACCTTTTTAATAGGAGAGTTGATCGTAATATTGTCCAACAGAGAATTCAGTTTCGTTTTCCGGCTGAAGGCGTCTTTTTGGATGGGAACTTCCACCGTAAGATCCTGATGAACCTCATATTTGCAGGCAAGAACCCAACCGTCATTCATTTCATCTTCGGTGAAAAATTTCGTCCCGATCCGTTCTGCCTTGGGATCGAATCCTTCCACCACATGCACCTTACATTTGCCACAGGTGCCGGCTGCTCCGCAATTACTTTCCACTGCGATGGAAGCCAAAGCCGCAGCATCGAGAATGGTTTTCCCTTCTTCCACGGCAACGCTTTTCCCATGGGATTTAAAGTTGACTGTGTATTCCATTGTCATATCCTCCTAATTTCAATCCGTAATATATTGTTCCAACAACACCACTGCCGAAGCGGCGATGCCTTCTTCTCTACCGACAAAACCCAGTGTTTCCGTGGTGGTGGCCTTGACACTGACTTGGGCCACATCAGCCTCTAATACGGCGGCGATCTTTTTTCTCATTGTTTCAATATGGGGGGCCATTTTTGGGCGCTCCGCCATGATCGTCACATCCGCATTGATAAATTTAAAATGCTCTTTCTCCATAATCGCAAAAACCTTCCGCAGCAGCTCCATACTGTCAGCGCCGCGATAGGTATCATCCGAGGGGGGAAAATGCCTCCCGATGTCTCCCATGGCCATGGCGCCCAAAAGAGCATCCATCAGAGCATGAATCGCCACATCAGCATCGGAATGTCCCTCCAATCCACGGTCGAAGGGTATGGTTACTCCCCCCAACACCAAAGGCCTGTGAGGAACCAGGGCATGAACATCGAAACCGGAACCGATCCGCATCATAGCCTTTCCCTCCTTCAGCAATGATATTTCCCAATCCCGCGGCGTAGTAATTTTCACGTTATCCTCACTGCCGGGGATAATTTGCACGTTACCTCCGTAATGCTCCACCAAAGAAGCATCATCCGTGGCTTGGAAATGCTCTGACATTCCTTTTTGATATGCTGCCATCAATACGTCCTTTGGAAATAATTGGGGTGTCTGAGCATGGTAAAGATTATGACGCGGCACTGTTTTTTCAATTTTCTTCCCTGTTCCATGCTCTTTCACCGCCTTCACCGTCTCTTTGACCGGCAACGCCAAAATAGCACCGTCGGTAAACTTCGCCGTCAAAAGCCGTTCCAGCGTAGTCTTGTCCAAAAAGGGGCGAGCGCCATCGTGAACCATGACATAATCATTTTCCGAAGAAACCCGAGTCAAGCAACGCCAAACGGAATCCATCCGCTCCGCGCCGCCGGTTACAATACGATACGGCTTCTCACCGCAAAAAGCAGCGGCAATTTCATCGCAAAGTGATTCTTCACCTTCCGCCGCGGCAATGATGATCTCTTTGACTTGGGACTCGCGAGAAAATAGAGAAAGACTGTATCCCAATACCGGCTTCCCCAAAAAGTCCAAAAGTATTTTATTCCTGTGTTTTCCTAGTCGTCGACCGGAGCCGGCGGCGGGAATAATCACACTGATTTTCATGACATTCATACTTTCTGTTTCTTTTCCATTATACAGCAAACAAGTTTACCGGGTAAAGAAAATTTCCGTCAAAACTTCCGTTTTATTGAAAAATATTGCTTGAAATATTACTCGGTTTGATATTACTTCGGTTTGGCAAAAATCATACGTCCCGCCGTAGTTTGAAGTACGCTGGTAACAACCACCGTCAATGTCACGCCGGAATAATCTTTCCCGCCTTCCACGACAATCATGGTACCATCATCGAGATAAGCAATGCCCTGATCGGCCTCGCGGCCTTCTTTAATGATACGGACAATCAGTTCCTCTCCTGGTAATACCACGACTTTCACAGCATTGGCAAGATCATTAATATTCAAAACTGTAACATTTTGTACCTGCGCCATTTTGTTCAAATTAAAATCGTTGGTATAAATCCGAGCCTTCATATCAATGGCCAGCCGAATGATTTTAATATCGACTTCTTTGATATCTTCGTAATCCTTATCCGTATGGATAAAAGCCTCAGGAAAATCTTTTTGCAATTCATTTAGAATGTCCATTCCGCGGCGACCACGACTTTTCTTCAAGGGGTCAGGAGAATCCGCAACCCGTTTCAATTCATCCAAAACAAAATTCGGAAGAATCAGCTGAGATTCGATAAAACCGGTGCGATAAATATCAGCGATTCGTCCGTCAATAATCACACTGGTATCGAGAATGGCTGGGGGAACCAACCGCGCCTCTTTTCGATTGATTCTTTCTTTTTGCTGCTTTGGTTTATTAAAATAATGACTGATTTCATCATTTTTACCAATACCGACCCAAAAACCAACGTATCCCAAAAACAGAGCCAATGCCATCGTAATATAAGGTCCCCAGGACAATTCTCGCAAGGGATTACCGATCAAATTAGCAATCATCAACCCCAAAATCAATCCGGCGCATCCTCCCAGCAATTCCCGAGAAGATCGCTTGGCCATATTGGAAACGACCTTTCCGCTAAATTTCTCAAGACCGCGCACAAAAAATGAAGAACATATAAATATAATAACACCAACCACCACAACGGCAACAATAATCGCGGCATAATATACCGTAGTCTCCGCTGTAGGAAAGAATAAATCCATAAAATGCGCGGCCAGGAAATATGCGGCCGTCATAAAAACCAACACTAAAACAATGCGCAAAATCGTTCGGATATGTTTCATATCAATTCACCTCCTTTCCTTAATATTTAGTACTCCCTTTTGAAAACAATACAATTCTATTGATTACAACTTTATAATTTTACAAGATGACTGTTAGCGTATTCTCTTTGCCGCAACAAGCTGCGGTGAATGGCATTGGAGCGCACTGTCCCAATACCTTCAACATCGTCCAACTCTTCAATGGATGCCTTAACGATCTGCTGTAAATCACCGCCAAAATATTCCACAATATTGTGAATGATCGGTGCCGGCAACCTGGGAACCCGACTTAAAATGCGGTATCCTCTGGTAGACAAAGGACGCTCCAGTAAATCGCTTCCGGTACCCAAACCCAAAAGTTTCGCGATGTAGGTTTTATCCATCAAGTCTTCGTCATCCAATTCCTCTAGCCGCCGTTCCAGCTCGAGTACACTCTTTTTATCAGGGTTTTCCGTATAATCAAAAAAAATACTGTGGCTTTCCGTGCCAAGATCCGAGGTTACTTCGTCCATTTGCATGCGAATCAGCTTGCCGTCTTCCCCCATTTGTAGTAAATAAAATTCCAACTCATTGGAAATTCGCTTGACCCGTTCTCCGCGCTGTACCACTTTGACTACATCATTAACAAGAACCATATCGTCAAATTCCAGCACACTGAGGTTGTCAAGCTCTTTTTTCAATTCCTGACAGTACCGTTCCAAAGTTTGCAGGGCCTGGTTTGCCTTCATCAGCAACGTGCCAATATCGGAAAGAATAAATTTTCTTCGTCCCAAATAAATGGTGATCATGGACCGACGCTGGGAGACAGCGATCACAATAGCTCCAGTCTGAGCCGCGGTGCGCGCCGCCACGCGGTGACGAATTCCCGTCTCGTCAGATTTCAGTTCCGACAAAGGCTGCAACTGAGCATTTGCTCGCCAGATGTGCTCACCCTTTTCATCTAAAATAATCGCGCCATCCATTTTGGCCAATTCATAAAGGCGCGCCTCGTTCAATTCTTCATTGATAAGGAAACCGCCCTCTACGATATTACGAACGTCGGGGCCATCCCCGATGACCAAAAGTCCGCCGGTGTGGGCCCTCAATATATTTTCGACCCCTTCACGGATCACGGTTCCCGGAGCGATAAGCTCGAGAGCGTTGCGTAAATCTTTCTGCCAATTATCTTCCATTCGCATATGCCTCACTCCTAAAATATATGAGATAACGCCTCTTTTAGCGTTTTTACCGGAATCAAGTGAACGCCCTCAGTATCCTTTAATTCTTTCAAAAGAAAGGATGGAATAATAAAAGTATCGAACCCAAATTTTTTCCCCTCTTTGATTCGTTTATCCATTTCGCCGACCCCCCGTACTTCGCCGCCGAGGCCAATTTCTCCCAGAAGGATCGTATGCTCCCTTAAGGGAATTCCGCGGAAACTGGAAACAATGGCAGCGGAAACTGCCAGATCCGAAGAAGGATCATCGATCTTCATGCCGCCGGTGATATTCAGATAAACATCTTCCATGGCCAAAGGCAAACCGACGACCTTTTCCAAGACAGCAATAATCAAAAGTAGACGATTGAATTCAATGCCCGTGGCCAGCCGCCGGGGATTTCCGTAAGGCGTCTTGGAAACCAATGCCTGGATTTCTAAAAGAAATGGCCGCGTCCCTTCCATAATGGCACTGATGGCGTTACCTGAAGTAGTTTCTCCCCGCTGGGCCAAAAACACCGCCGAGGGATTGTGAAAAGGCAAAAGTCCCCGTTCCGTCATTTCCAACAGAGCGACTTCGTTGGTGGATCCAAAACGGTTTTTCACCGAACGCAGGATACGGAATCCCTGATGGCGCTGGCCTTCAAAATACAATACAACGTCTACCATGTGTTCCAAAAGCCGTGGTCCCGCAATAATCCCTTCTTTGGTAACATGGCCGGCGATCATCACCGTTACCTGCTGCCGTTTGGCCAAATCCAGTAACTTTGCAGTACATTCCCGGATCTGCCCCACGCTGCCGGGGATCGAATCCAAGGTATCATCAAAAAGGGTTTGGATAGAGTCAATAATCAACACTTTGGGCTGAAATTTTTTTACGTTTTCCGTCACAATGGAAAGGTTATTCTCTGCCAACAGGTAGAAGTTCTCATCTTCGGCCTCAATGCGTTCTGCCCGCAATCGCACCTGTTTCAAGGATTCCTCGCCGGTGGCATAGAGCACTCTGCCATGATGACGGGCAAAAACTGCTGCCAACTGAGTCAAAAAGGTGCTTTTACCAATGCCCGGCTCCCCGCCAATTAAAACAACGGAGCCGATGACAAGCCCCCCGCCGAAAATCAAATCCAACTCTTCATCAAAAAGGGAAAGGCGCTGGCCGTCGTCAAGGGTTACCGAGCCAACGGGACATGCCTCGGAAGCAGTGGAAGCCAAACGAACGCCGCCGCGCGGCTGAGGCGCCACGCGCTCTTCCTGAAAAGAGTTCCAAGCATCACAAACGGGACATCTTCCCACCCATTTTACGCTTTCATATCCGCAATTATCACAAACAAAAACACTTTTGCTTTTCTTCAAAACGCTATTTCTCCATGACAAAACAAAACACAATGGCAATATTGTAATTATACACTATATATAAGGAAAAAAAAAGACTTTCCCGTGTCAAACAAATTAAAAAGTATTTACACCGTTAAAAAGCATCGATATTTTCGCAACAAAGCATCAGCCTGGACAGTTGAGAGAGAATTTCTTCCATTGCATAGATCAGGATTTCTATTCCCATATGATCATAGGATTCCGAGAAAAAATAAAAAAATTCCGAAGCGTTTTAAAAACGCTTCGGAATCAAAATATCAAAAAATCAATTTTTATGGAATTCAATGGAACCGTCAGCCATTTGCGCTTCCACCGTATCTCCTTCGCTGAAGTCGCCTCGCAGCAAAGCATCGGCCAAGGGATCTTCCACTTTCTGGAGAATGGTACGGCGCAGAGGACGAGCGCCAAAAGTTTTATCATAACCGGTTTCCGCCAGATACTGTTTTACTTCGTCCGTTACCTTCAAAGTAATTTTTTGTTCTTTGAGACGGCCTGCAAGTTCATCCAGCATCAACGAGGTGATAGCTACAATATTTTCTTCCGTTAACGGATGGAATACGATAATTTCGTCGACACGGTTGAGAAATTCGGGACGAAATACAGTTTTTAAATCCGCCATGTATTTTTCTCGCATATCTTCGGCCTCACCGTCTTTTTCGTCGGAAAGGAAGCCTAAGCTCTTATTATTGCCGTAAACATTCTGTGCGCCCACATTGGATGTCATGATAATGATACAGTTGCGAAAATCCACGGTACGTCCCACAGAATCAGTCAAACGGCCGTCGTCAAGGACCTGTAAAAGGATATTGAACACCTCAGGATGAGCCTTTTCGATCTCATCGAGGAGTACTACGGAATAGGGATTTCTCCGCACCGCTTCGGTGAGCTGGCCGCCTTCATCATGACCGACGTATCCAGGAGGGGCACCGACCAAACGAGAAACCGTATGGCGTTCCATATATTCCGACATATCAATCCGCACCATAGCGTCTTCAGAGCCAAAAACAGCTTCGGCCAAGGATTTCGCCAATTCCGTTTTCCCTACGCCGGTGGGACCCAGGAAAATGAAGGAACCAATGGGCCGTTTCACATTCTTCAAACCGGCACCGGCACGTCGAATCGCGCCGCTCACGGCTTTGACCGCTTCATCCTGACCGATCAGACGCTTATGAAGAGTTTCTTCCAAATGGAGCAACCGTTCTTTTTCCTCGCTTTGCAGACGGCTCACAGGAATCTTCGTCCACAAAGAAACCACATCAGCAATATCATCTGCAGTCACCGTAAGGTCTGCACTACCTTGAGAAGACTGCCATTCTTTCTTTTTATTTTCTAGTTCTTCTGTTAAACTTTTGGCTTTGTCACGAAGTTTTGCAGCTTCTTCATATTTCTGGTTATTGACAGCTTCTGCCTTTTCACGATTAACTTCATCCAAAGAATTTTCCAGATCCTTCAAGTCCGGCGGTGCCTGATAAGCACCGATACGCACTTTGGAAGAAGCTTCGTCAATGAGGTCAATGGCCTTGTCAGGCAAAAAACGGTCGGTAATATAACGAACCGAAAGTTTTACCGCAGCATCAATGGCGTCATCGGTAATGGTTACCCGATGATGGGCTTCATACCGGTCTTTCAAACCTTTCAAAATTTCAATGGTATCTTCCGGCGTCGGTTCATCTACCATCACTGGCTGGAAGCGACGTTCCAATGCCGCATCTTTTTCAATATATTTTCGATATTCATCCAGGGTCGTGGCGCCGACGCATTGCAATTCCCCACGTGCTAAAGCAGGCTTCAAAATATTGGCGGCGTCCATGGATCCTTCGGCGGAACCTGCTCCCACCAACGTATGCAGCTCATCCACAAAAAGAATAATATTTTTCGCATTGTTGATTTCTTTTAAGATGGTTTGTAGACGTTCTTCAAACTCACCGCGATACTTTGTCCCGGCAACTAAGGAAGATAAATCAAGAGCCAACACCCGTTTACCCACAATATTTTGAGGAACGGTGCCTTCAGCGATCCGTTGGGCCAAGCCTTCAGCAATCGCCGTTTTCCCCACACCGGGTTCTCCGATCAATACGGGATTATTTTTGCTGCGGCGGGAAAGAATTTGCACCACACGTTCAATTTCGTGATTTCTTCCCACCACCGGGTCGAGGTCGCCACGGCGAGCCAATGCAGTTAAGTCACGACTATTTTTATCCAATTCCGTAGTGGCAGTATTACCACCCTTTCCACCGGCATAAGGACCTTGGCCGCCACCGGAGGCCATAGGCCCGGAAGAAGGAGCTACGTTGGAATTATCCACCAACAATTCCCAAACGCGGTCTTCGGTAATCCCAGACTGGGACAATGCCTGAGCACCGTAACCCTCATGCTCTCTTAAAATTCCAATTAGGATGTGCTCTGTCGCAATATAATTTACTTTTTGTTCCACGGCTGCTTCCCGGGCCAAATCAAAGACATGTTTGGAACGGGGACTAAAATCAAGGGTATTGCTCATACCACCTTGACCGGCCGTTTCCTGCAAGGAACGGAGAAATTCCTGTTTATCAAATTGCAGCAAAGCAAGAATTTTCGCCGCTACACATGTTTCCGTGGAAATAATCCCTGCTAATAAGTGTTCGGTTCCCACCACAGGAGAATGTAATTGGCGGGCAATATTCGCCGCTGTCTCAATGACACGTCGGGAACCATTTGTAAAACGATCCATCATGATCTCGCACCTCCGATCAATTTTTTACGAATTAAATCTGCACGTTGTTGGTTTTGTTCCAAAAGGGTCATTTTTTCCTGAGTATGTCTCGTTTCCCGTGCAAATTTCTCTAACACCGGTACTTGAGACTGAATCATCAATGTATTAAAAATTTTAGGGTCATATTGTTTTAAGATCCCCAGGTCAATCCCGAGTCGCAAGTCGGACAAGAGCTCAAATGATTCATCGACCGACAATAATTTGGCATGAGTCAAAAGGGCTTCGGCTCGTATTACTCGGTCTTCTAATTGCAACCGTTCCCGTTCCATTAAAATGTCGCGCATTTCCCGTTCCCGGTTGACAATACTTTCTACAATGTCGGTTAACTGGCTAATAATTTCCTCTTCCGAAACACCCATGGTAATCTGATTGGAAATCTGGAAGAGATTACCTTTGCATACCGAACCTTCTCCGTAAAGACCGCGGGAAGTAAAACCGTATTTGGGCAAGTTTCCCAAAAAACGTCTCACCTGACCGGTCATGGCAATGGCCGGCAAATGAAGCATGGCCGAAGCCCGCATTCCCGTTCCAGCATTGGTGGGACAGCTGGTCAGATAACCCCAACGGGAATCAAAAGCCGCAGGAATATAATGGGCAATCATATCATCGGCAGCCGATGCTTTTTCCCAGCAATCTTTCACAGAAAGGCCGGGGAAAATACTTTGTATTCTCAAATGGTCTTCTTCGTTGACCATGACTGCCATAGTTTCCGCAGCATTGATCATTAATCCCGTCGCTCCTTGCGCCATGGCCAGAGCGGGGCTGATCTGGTGTTTTTCTACCAATACTTGCTTCTCTTCTACAGGTACCAGGGAAAGATCAATAAAATCAAAATCCTCAAAACCGTTTTCCTCTTTGCGATTGGGAATGGCTGCCACTCGGTCCAAAAGCTTTCGCTCTTCTTGCACCGTAATGGTTTCAGAGAAAGGAAAATCCGGAGAATTTCTGGCCAATCGCACGCGGCTGCTGATTACTACGTCGTCATCAACGCCGGGATGCTCCATCCAAAAGCTGTTCATATCATTAAAAGCTCGATATCCCGTCATTGCTGTTCTCCTTTCTCCGTAATCGCGTTGATCTCACGCTGCAACACCGCAGCACGTTCATAATCTTCCCGTTCCACCGCCTCTTGCTTTTGAGCATTGAGGATAGAAAGACGATCACTTTTTGAAACTTTGGAGCTGCCTTTTGGCACTTTTCCCCGATGTTCCGCAGAAAAATGAATTTTGCGGAACAAAGGTTCCAGATAATCCTCAAAAGCAGAATAACAATTGGCACATCCAAATTTTCCATCCTGCACAAACTGACGGTAACTCATTCCGCAGGAGGGGCATTGGACGGACTGGCTGTATGGCATTTCAAATCCCTGACCGCCTAACATATTCATCAAGGCAGCCATAGGATTGCTGATATTCATCGCCAATTGGGAGCCGTAAAGCTCACTGTAACATTTTGAACAAAGCCGCTGCGTTTGACCGTTAATAGTAACAGTCACCACGGCGTTTTCTTTGCCGCACCGTTCGCAATACATAAAATCGCCTCCTCAATAATCCACTCGCAATAGTGTAATCAGAATATTTTTCATTAATTGAGCTCGCAGGGCGTTTTCTTGTTTCCCTGCGAGAGAAAGAGAATCGGGACTGATAGCGGCATTTAGGAGCATATATTCATTCTTACTGATGAAATCTTCTTCCAATAAACGGTTCAGAAGTCCTTCTGCCGTTTGGCGTGTCATGTCACTGTGGGATACCCGATCAATCAGTTGTTTCAATTCGGAATCATCGGTGACCTCCAGACGAATAATCTGAAAACATCCCCCGGCCCCCCGACGGCTGACCACATGATAGCCCTGTTCATCTCGAAACCTTGTTTCCAATACATAATTGATTTGTGATGGCACGCAAGTAAAAATTTGCGCCAATTCATTGCGCTTCAGTTCCAAACAATTGGTATCATTTTCGGCCATCAAATCTTTGATATACCGTTCAATACGGCTTGCCAATGAACTCATAATATCACTTCTTTCCCGGCCTCTTGACCTTTCTTGACCTTATTATAAATCTTATGGTAACAATTGGCAAGAGATAAATTTGACCTTTTTTGATATTTCCTGACCTTTTCTGTCGTTTTTAAATTATTAATTACTTATTTTCTTAAATTTTCTTTGATTTACTATCTTTTTCTTTGATTTTCTATATGACTGATCTTTATTGACTATTTGACGTTTTGCTTCTTTTTTGTTAAACTGAAACCATCTTTTTGAAAGGTCAATCCTCCATGGTCAAAACTTATATTGTGCCGTTTCTCGGCACCTGCTGCTCTTTGGGTCAATTTCTCAAAGAACAGGGATATTCTTCCAGTATGTTGAAACGGTTAAGAAAAGAAGGGGGCATTTTGGTCAACGGTGCCTTTCGTCGGAATATCGACGAAATCACAGAAGGCGAAGTGATCACCGTTGATTTTCCCGATAAAGCATCGGTGCTGCCTCCTAATGGTTCATTGAATATATCCATCGCTTTTGAAAATGAGGATATTTTAATTTTTGAGAAGCCTGATAATATTTTGGTTCACCCAGCAACCAGAAATTTCAATGATGCATTGGGAAATTACTTTTCCTACTTGCATCCGGGAATCCCTTTCCGCCCATTAGGTCGCTTAGATCGTCATACCACGGGACTTTGCCTCATTGCCAAGAATCGTCTCACCGCAGTACAGTTAGACCATGCCATAGAGAAGGATTACTTTGCCATTGCCGAAGGTCTGGTAGAAAAAGATCAAGGGATCATCGATGCTCCGCTGCTGCGGGTCAACGGCTCTGTCATCCAGCGGAAAGTGGATCCTAAAGGCCAACCATCAATCACTCATTATCAAGTCTTATACCGGGGGCAACATCATACTTTTCTGAAATTGCACCTGGAAACGGGACGTACTCACCAAATTCGGGTACATATGGCTCATCTGGGACATCCTTTGGCAGGTGATAGCCTTTATGGTGGCAGTGTCCAATCCATTGGCCGTCAGGCGCTCCACTGCGGAGGTCTGCATTTTCATCACAATGGGCAAGATCACCATATTATTTCACCGTTACCCAAAGATATGGCCATACTTTTATCTTTCATGAAACATCAAATATGATACGGGGGAAATACTTCAAAGGGTAATACATTCAATAAATTTCCGTTTTTTTGTTTTTGACAAAATTTTAAACATTTAATTATGCTAATTTTTTCAATAGAATCCAATAAAACGGCCCGAATAAAGGAATTCACATTGTTTTTCTGGGATTTCCATATTGTTCACGAATCCAAGTTCCTTTTTCCCAAGCGCATACTGGGGAAAAGGAAAATATTTCCACAACAATTTTTCTCGCAAATCACAAATTTTCCACACTTTATTAGAAGAAAACAGCCACACACTTTTAACGTTTTTTACACGTTTTAGCATTTCCCCATTGGTACAAAAATAAACCATTGAAAAAAGCCTGCTTTTTTAGTATAATATAAAGGAACTATGGTCAAAGAAAAGGAGCAATCATGAAGAAAAGAAACCTTATTCTAGTGACTCTGATCCTACTCCTTAGTTTCTCAGCCACTGCACTGGCAGAGGAGACCACCGGAGAGACTTCTCCCGAAGCCGCTCTTTCCGATGACGCCTCTGCATCTGTAGTCACCCTGAACCAAGCGCCGGAGGCCATTACATCCGCAGCAAAATCCGGAATGGATTATAGCTTGGGTTATGAACGTATTTCCATTACTTATAATAATTACATCGTTGATACGTTAAACGGCATCCCCGCTTATTACAATGTCTCTGGAAGCGGCTATGACTGCGCGGAATATGTGAACCGCTATTACAGCACTCTTTACGGCATTTCATATATCACGTCGCATTTGGGGGGCAGTTATAATGGTTATGATATTGTCCGCACCTATCAGCCCAAAACAGGAGATATTGTTTATGCCACAGCTGCCCAAAGAGGGAAAAGTTACGGCCATTACGCCATTGTGAAGAGCTACAGTGACGGTGTGCTGACCCTCATCGAACAAAACTGGGATTGGACAGCGGACGGCGTTCGCTTGGCAGCAAAAAATCGCCGTATCCCCTTCCCAACATCTTCCAGTGACAGCTATGGTCAATACTACGATACTTATTACGTTTATACGGTAAAAGGAATCTCTACCAGTGACGGTTACAAAGATGTTTCTGACGACCATTGGGCTGCGGAATATATCTACAGCCTTACAGAAAGCGAGATCCTGACCGGCAACGGTGACGGCACCTTTGAACCGGAGGAAGAGATTACCCGGGCGGAATTCGCCACAATTTTGGCAAAAGCCGCGGGAATCAATGCTTCCGATTACAGCGGCTCCGCACCGTTCAGCGATGTAGCTTCCAGTCAATGGTATGCGCCCTATGTTGCCTGGGCTCACAGTGAGGGAATTGTCACCGGTTATCCTGACAACACATTTGGCCCTAACAACGATATTTCCAGAGAAGATATCGCCACGATGTTGGGACGTTTTGTAGAAAAATACTATGGTTCTTTGCCTCCAGTAAATGCAGCGAAAATCTTTGCTGACAATGATTCAATTTCAGACTATGCAGCAGAGTATGCCTCGTCCATGCAGCAAGCAAACGTAATTAATGGCTACGAGGACAATTATTTCCGTCCTCAGAACAGCGCCTCCAGAGCGGAAACAGCAAAAATGGTAGGTGTTATGTTAACAGCCGCCGAATAATAATCGAATAATTGAAATTTTATTTGACTGTAATTCATAAAAACGCCGCATAATAATGCGGCGTTTTTGCTTTTCACGATTTCGTTATCTTTTATAGCACCAACTCTTTACCAAATGATTTTCCAAGGCCCTGGCAATCACAGAAAATGAAGAACAAATGCCGGATTGATATGATCAATCCGGCATTTGGCATCTATATCGCGATCTATTTTACGATTGTGCGACAAATTCCTCAATAGCGTCAATCGCATCTTGAGGAACTTCAAAATCAAAGGAAAATCCCAAAACCTCAATGCTGATATAGGGAATATCGGAATACACTGTCACCGTTCCGATCTCTTCCATACCGCCATTATTTTCGGAATCACTAAGCGCTGTTTCGGTAGGTTCCTGGGCCAATGTGAGTTCCAATGACGGTGTCGCATTTTCACCGGGAAGTTTCGATAAAGTCCATTGATCGACAGCCAAAGAATCTACCAACGCAGCGATCTCTACAGTATCAGTGACTTCTCGGAGGATCTCTCCAGTTTCTGCATCGCTTACCGTAATCATTTGCGCCTTGTTCAAGGCATCTTGCCAGTCGCTTCCGCTGTCCTCTCCTTGGGTACTACAACCGCACAACAGAAAAGCTCCGAACAGGAAAAAAACAGTAAGGACTCGTTTTTTCATAAATTACCTCCCTTTTTGATTCTATCATACAAAAACATGGGAGAAATTGCAATATTGAAATACCGTCAAAAGCATATTTTTTAATGATCTTCGCTTTCTAAATGAATCACACGGGTCGTTATGCGTTCCATCAAAGCGTCACTGTGAGTGACAGCTACAAGACCAATTTCCCGTTCCCGGACTTCCTTTAGCAGAAAATTCCAAATCTGGCTTTGGGTGATCAAATCCAACATGGTGCTGATCTCATCAGCGATGATGAATCGCGTCGATTCCCCCAAGGCTCGAGCAATGCAAAATCGCTGCATTTCCCCGCCGGACAGTTCCCCGGGATAACGATGAAACCAATCCTTTTCAATCCCCAGTTCCTCAATGATCCGGGGAGGAATATGATCCCCTTCTGCCAAAGTCTCTCCCATTTTCAAACGGGGATTTACCACTTTTTCGGGATGCTGCCAGATCATCTGTACTGGGCAGACACCCTTTTGTGGCAAAGGCTCCCCATCAAGAAGAACAGTACCGCTGTCCGGCTTCAAATATCCGGCCAGGATCTGGCATAACGTCGTTTTTCCAAAGCCGCTGGGCGCTAAAAGACCGACTCGCTCATGACTTTCCACGGTCATAGAGAATCTGTCCAGGATCTTCTCTCCCTTCCGATGATAAGCAAATGAAATATTGCTGGCTTCCAATTTCATTAAGCTTCCCCCCTCTCTCCATGATGATGGTGGGAAGCTTCTCCCGGTTCTCCGTGAATACAGCGCACCGTTCCGCAGCGCACAATTTTCACTGGGATCTCCCCTCTGCATTCTTCAGTAAAGTGCTCACAACGGGGGCCAAAGGGGCAGCCTTGAGGCATATCCTTCACATAAGGCTGGTTCCCCGGCAACGCCTGAAATCCATTTTGAGGCAATGCACGCCACAAAGCCTTAGTATAGGGATGACGTAGCGTTTCTTCACAATCGAAGTCGTCAACCTTGGCTTCTTCTACGGTAGTACCGGCATAAAAAACCGCAATGCGGTCTGCCACCTCCAAAGCCAACTCAATGTCGTGGGTAATCAGCAACACTCCATTGCCGGCATCGGCAAAGGCGCGAAAATGCTCCATGGCTTTTTTGGCCATTTCCAGATGGAGCCCCGGCGTCGGTTCATCAGCGATAATCAGCTGCGGCGCCTCCATCATCGCAGAGGAAAGTAAAACGCGACGCGCCATGCCGCCGGACAATTCAAAGGGGAAAAGTCCCTCCGTCGTTTCATCCAAATCATAATGGCGAAAAAGCTTTTTCTGCCGTTGTATTGTCTTCTGATCTTTATGGCCTTGGCGAACCTGAGGACCCACTTTCATCAAAGGATCAAGATAATTAACGCTTTGGGGCACCAAAGAAATCTCCTTGCCCCGCAAATTCTTGATTTTCTCCGGGTCCAACAGCTCCTCGTTGAAAAAAATCCGCCCCCGTACATTTGCATTATTAGGCAAAAGCCCCAATACCGCATGAGCCAGTAAGCTTTTTCCAGAACCGCTGGAGCCGACGACTGCCACAATCTCCCCACTATGGACTGAAACGTGAAGTTTCGAGATGACAGGCAATTCAATTTGGCGCAATCCCTTTTCATATTGAGTGAAGGACACCGAGAGGTCCTCGATTTCCAAAATATGATGTTTATCGAGACAACTCATAAGATTCCTCCTTAATTATGAGCGCTGAAAGGGTCGATGAGTTTTCGCAGACTACCGCCGGCCATATCGAATAAAGCCACCGTAAGAATCAGTGCAAGACCGGGAAATACTGCAAGCCACCACATCCCTGAGGAAAGATACGACATACTTTCCGATAGGATAATACCGACGGCAGGTTGTTCCGGAGAAAGACCGAAGCCCAAAAATGTCACCGCAGCCTCATGAAGAATGGCATGGGGAAAAAGCAGAATCAATCCCACCAGAAACTGAGGAAACACATGGGGCAGGATATGCCGCACCGCAATGGTAAGATTGCCTTGCCCCAGTTTCCCGGCAACCTTGACGTAAGGCGCCTCCCGCATTTGCATGACCTCTCCCCGGATGACCCGGGCCAAGCTGGGCCAGTGGGTTACGGCGACACCAATGGTAACCCCCCAGAAGCCTTTGCCTAAGGCGAAGGAAATCAAAACAAGCAATACAATATGGGGAACCCCCATCATGAGGTCAATGACCCAGGTGATGGCAGCGTCCACCTTTTTCCCTAAAGTAGCGGCCATAGTTCCCAAAATCGCCGCAATGACGGCGCTGACCGATGCCGCTAAAAGACCGATTAAAATACTCATAGAAAGCCCCGACACGGTACGGGCCAGCATATCCCGGCCCATCCAGTCGGTACCAAAAGGGTGTTCCAGAGAGGGTGCTAAGTTCCTCTGAGTAAAATCAGTAGTCATGGCTAGATCCTTTAACATAGTACCAGCCACTGTCAATACGACCAAAAACAGACAGGCAAAACAAAAAATACATATGGTCTTTTTTCTTTGATTGATTTTAACTTTTTTTGCCGAAGCATAAATCGGTAACTCCATTGGTTTATCCAATTCCCTGCCCCCTTCTGATCCGGGGATCGACCACCCCGTATAATATATTGGCAATGAGGTTTCCTGCAAAGACGAAGCAGGCCGTCACCACTGTAATTCCAAGCAAAAGGGACACATCGCCGCCGAGCCCTGCGGTAACTGCGGCTTGCCCCAGACCGGGATAAGAAAAGACCTGTTCCACCAGAACAGAACCGCCGAAAATCTCACTAATGGAAGCGAATTGCAAGGTAAGGGCTGGTAGCATAATGTTGCGGAGCCCATGACGCCGAATGATCGTCCACTTTTTCTCACCCCTGGCCATGGCATAAAGAAAATAATCACTTTCCATAATATCGATCATTTTTTCCCTGGTGTGGAGAGCAATATTTGCGACGCCGACAACGCTCAGGGTGATGGCGGGAAGAATTAAATGTTGCAAGTGATCAAAAATAGTCACATCGGCGGCATTAACCCCGATGGGCACCGTCATGCCGAAGGGGAACCAACCGAGCCAAACAGAAAACACCATTAAAATTACGAGAGCCAACCAAAACGTTGGTGTGCTGGCTAAAGTCAAGGCATACCCTTTAATTAGTTTATCGGGCCATCGCCCCCGGTTGGCGCCGGCCACGATGCCCAAAATAAAGCCGATGATTCCCGAAAGCACCCAGGCAACTGCCATCAATGCCAGGGAATTTAAAAATTTTTGACCGATAATTTCCGCAACGGGGCGGTTATATTTCAACGACATCCCCATATCGCCATGAATGAAATCCTCTGCCCAATTCAAATAGCGCTCAAGGGGAGGGGTATCGACGCCCCAATATTCCTCAAGCTGCGCTTTTTTTTCAGGGCTCATATTGATATACGCCGTAGTGCCCACGTTCATTTGAACCGGATCCAAAGGCGAAGCGGAGATTAAAATAAAGGCAATGATGCTGACGCCGATGATCAATGTCACCGCTTTGATTACACTTTTTCCCACAAATCCCAGTAAATATTTTGGTTCCATGTTTCTCGCCTCTTTGATACGCGACCCTATGGCGCGAGATCAACGCGCCATAGGGTTAGCGACTAGTGAAGTTACAACCTCCATCAATCCTATTTATCTATCAATTATTCCCAAGTCCACTGATCCACATTATTCACCAAAGACCAACCATGGCCGTGGGGATGGAGTTTTTGTTCCGCCACATGGAGATTTTCTCTGGCGAAGTAGAGATGATCCACATTGGCGAACCATACCCAGGTCGCGGCTCCCTGGGGAGCAACACCTTCTGTACCGTCCCACTGAGCCTTTTTCCAAAACTCGTAGGAATCTTCCAAATTAGGAACTGCCAAGGCTTCGTCGAGATACCGGTCAACCGTAGCGTTTTCATAGCTGGAGTAGTTGCCCCAACCGGTGCTGTAAAGAAGGTTGTAGACTTCCGAAGGGGAATTGGCGCCCCATCCCCAAAGAATCAGATCTGAATACTGATGGGGATAAATTTCATCCCAGCTTTTTCCTTCATACGTGATGCTGATACCGATCTCTTTCATCTGATTGGAAAATTCCGCGGCCAAAGCCTGACGCACCGAATCACTGGCACTGTAGTACAACGTAAGCTCTGCTTTTAATCCGTCTTTTTCGATAATGCCGTCGCCGTCAGTATCTTCCCAACCGCCGTCAGCCAAAATTTGTTTGGCTCTTTCCACATCGGTTTCTACTTTCATATCTTCCGAAGCCCACGGCATCCCATCAGAAACAGTGTAGGCTGCCGTACCGTAACCGTTCAATACGTTTTCAATCATCGTTTCGCGGTCTACGGCGTAATTCATTGCCTGGCGAATGGCCAAATCCGCAGTGACATCATTCCCCACTTCATAAGTGGTATCTCCTTCGGTTTTGGTCCCGCCGGCAGCAACAGTAGGCAGGGAAATACCGCGGCTGTCCACCGATTGCATACTGAGGAGCTCATAGCCGTCAATTTTTTGATCACTGTAAGTGGCAAAGGTATAGGCAATATCCACTTCTCCGGATTTCACTGCTGCCAAAGCCGCATCTTCCGCCATGAAAACCACGATTACTTTCTTCATTTTCGGGGCTTCTCCGTAGTAATCAGGGTTGGCCTCAAAAATAATTTGCTGTCCTTTATCCCACTGGGTCATCAGATAACGACCGGAACCCACAGGGTTTTCTCCGTAATTCTCATCGTAACAGTGTTCCGGCATAATACCAATCACTGCAGCAGAATAGAGAAAAGCATTATATGGTTTGGTCAAATGGATTTCCACAGTAGTATCATCCACAGCCACGGCTTCTTCTACCATAGTGAGATCCATTTCCGAATTGGGTGAGTCCTTGATGGTATTATAGGAGAAAGCAACATCCTCCGCGGTAAGGGGTTCCCCATCGGTAAATTTTACATCATCACGGATTTTAAATGTCCAGGTAAGTCCGTCATCACTGCAACTGTATTCCGTCGCCAGATCATTGACAATGTTCATATCCACATCGGTAGTCACAAGGGTGCTTTGGATCAACGGTTCGTGGCAATGTTCGGCACATCCCCAATTGGCCGCAGGATCAAAGCCCCCGGCTGGTTCTGATTCCACATTCATAGCCACAATTACGGTTTCTCCGTCATTTTCCTGCTCTTGGGAGGCATCTTCACCATTGCCACAGGATGCCAAAACAAACAGGGACAAACAGGCGAACAAACTCGTTAGTAACAATCGTTTCATCTGTTTTTTCATTCTTTTTTCCCTCCTGAATTCCTTTTTCATTTTTTGTATGGTTGCGATTCCTCATTTTTTACAATAAAAAACGGTCCTCAAAAATGAGGACCTCCATGCTCCAAACTATCCGCGAATATTTAATTTTTCCGAGATTTTTACTTTTGCACGACGCACTTCATGTGCGTTATTTACAGGAATTAGTTTAGCAGACAGCACCGGGAAAATCAAGTGTCAAATTAATTAAAAATTCTATTTTTTTGTTTTTCTTTACAAATCTAAAAATCAAAGACCGCGGCAAAAAATCTGCCGCGGCCCATATTTTAATGCAATAATTTTTCGTAAATGCGCGTACCTGCGGAACCGTCTACCGCTTCGGCAGCTTTATCCAACGCTGCGATCACCGCCACACGGCCGGGACCGCTTTTGGCAAAGGATACAGCAGCCTCCACCTTGGGACGCATACTGCCGGGGGCAAATTGCCCCTGTGCAATGTATGCTTCCGCTTGTTCTGTAGTCATTTCGTCAAAAGGTTGTTCATCGGGTTTGCCAAAATTGATGGATACCTTATCCACTGCGGTTAAAATAAAAAGATATTTGGCTTCCACCAGTTCTGCCAATTTGGCGGCGGCAAAGTCTTTATCCACCACCGCAGGAACGCCGCGATAGCCGCAACAACCCTCTTTTACTACGGGAATGCCCCCGCCTCCGCAGGCAATGACAACGAATTCATGGTCCAGAAGATTCATAATAGATTCCTTTTCCACGATGGTCACAGGCTTTGGAGAAGGTACCATACGGCGGTAACCGCGGCCGGCATCGTCGGCATAAACATGATCGGGATGCTTTCCTTGGAGCTCTTCCGCTTCCTCTTTGGTATAGTAAGGCCCGATGGGTTTTTGAGGATGATGAAAGGCGGGATCGTTTTCATCCACTACCACCTGGGTCACCACGGTAGCAATATGCCAAGGCATTTCCAATTCCCGCAATTCACGGCGAATTCCTTTCTGCAGGTGGTAACCAATGTATCCCTGACTCATAGCGGTACATTCCGCCAACTCCATCGGGGGAATGGATGGTTCTTGCTTACTTCCGTAAGCAAAGGCATTGTTAATCATCCCAACCTGGGGGCCATTGCCGTGGGTCACAATGATCTCGTAGCCCCGGCGGATCAGTCCCACCAAAGCGGGAGCCGCGGCTTCGATCTTTTTTTGTTGATCTTCCGCGGTATCACCCAAAGCATTGCCGCCCAAAGCAATCACAATGCGGGGATCTTTTTCTTCATTCATAAAAACACCTCTCAAACCATGGGGATCTGTTGGGTAATGCAGTGGATATTACCGCCGCCCAACAAAATCTCCCGAGCATAAATGCCGGTCACTTCACGATCAGGGAAGCATTCTTTTAAGGTTTCCTCAGCACGTTGATCGTTTTCGTCATGGAAAGTAGGGTAAATTACGCCACCGTTACAAAGATAAAAATTCACATAAGATGCTGCCAAACGATCCCCTTCTTTTCGGGGTAAAGTGCCGTCTACGGCATCAACGCCATGGCTTTCCTCTTTTGTGATCAGAATGGGCTTTGGCAAATGCAATTTATGGACTTTCAGTTTACGCCCCCTAGCATCGGTTTCCCGTTCCAAGATTTCCAGACATTCCCGAGAAATTTCATATTGAGGATCTTCTTTGTCGTCAGTCCAAGCCAATAGGCATTCTCCCGGCTTCACAAAAGCAAAAATATTATCCACATGGCCGTTGGTCTCGTCAAGATAGATGCCCCGTTTCAGCCAGATGATTTTTTCTACATTCAGGTATTCTTTCAAAACCGCTTCAATCTGTTCTTTGTTAAGATGGCTGTTACGCCCCTCACTGAGTAAGCATTCTTCCGTAGTGACCAAAGTTCCGTCGCCGTCAGTATGAATGCTACCTCCTTCCAAAATAAAATGGTCGAGACGGTAGCGATTGAACCGTTCCAATTCACAAACTTTCTGGGCCAAGGCATCATCTTTGTCCCAGGGGAAATAAAGGCCGTCCACCAAGCCGCCCCAGGCATTAAAACGCCAATCCACACCGCGCACCTCTTTACCGTCGGTCACACAGGTGGGACCACAGTCGCGAACCCAAGCATCGTCATTGGAGATTTCTACGACACGAACATGATCCGGCAGCATATGCCGGGCATTGGCATATTGGCCTTCATTCACTGCCACCGTTACTGCCTCATGCTCAGCAATGGCAGAAGCGACCTGGGCAAAAACCTCTTGGGCAGGCTTTGCCCCAAGACGCCAATTATCAGTGCGTTCCGGCCAAATGATATAAGTTCCCAAATGGTTCTCAAATTCTCCCGGCATGCGAAAGCCGTCTTCCTTTGGTGTTGTGGTATATGTCTTCATCAGTTATTCAGAACTCCTTTCGTGTTTATCGTTACGTACTGCCCAAGCCGCAATGATTTCACCAATAATCACCGCAACAATGGTACCGATTAAAATCGGTAATTTAAAATTCAACTCTTCTGCAGTGGTATTCAGAGGAACAGCACTGAAAATAAGGGAAACAACAAGCAAAATTAGGGGCACCCAAACCATCATCTTTAACCAAAAACCGTTGACGTTAATCTGAAAGGGACGTTCGATATCGCCATCAATACGCCGTAACTTCAAAAAAGCCGGGAACATTAAGACATAGGAAAGCAAAAGTGTAATCATATTCAGAGAAAAGAAACTCCAAAAGAGATCTTCACTGGGAATCAAGGGTGCCGCTACAACCATGGCAGAAGCGATGACACCGTTCATAATATTGGCACCCAAGGGCATTTGATTGTCTTTTCGCTCACTGCGGAATACCTTGGGTAAACTGCCTTCTTTCGCCGCATATTGCGCCACATAGTTGACGCCCAAAGACCAGGAAATGGGATTTGCCACAATGGTATAAAGAAACATTAAACCAAAGAGAAGAATCAGAGGTCCCGTAGTTGTCCCAATCAGGAGACCGAAGCTTTCGATCAATCCGTCGGAGGTACTCAGTTCCTCCACGGGAACTGCCACGCTAATCCCAAAAGCCGCCAAAAGGTAAAATGCTGCAATGAGAATGCCGCCGATGATAATGGCTTTGGGGATCTCTCTGCCAGGATTTTTCATTTCAGAGGCAAAGGTGGTCACCACCTCAAAGCCCATAAAATTAAATAGGATGACGGCGATAAAGGAAAGGCTCGACACATCGAAACTGGGGAAGAGAGAAGACACAGTGAATTCGTTGGCCACGCCGCGGGTCAATGCCACATAGATCCCGAGTCCCCCCAGAACCAACATGAGAAAAGCTTTGAAAAAAGCGGCAATATTTAAAATCCATTTACTGTCCGATACCCGAAAGAAACTGACACCCACTACCAACCAGATATAGGCTAATTGGATTACTAACAGCCAAATGGTAGGGATTTCCCAACCGGTAATCTGTATTAAAATATCGGTAAACAATACCGCCAAGGACCCCATCCAAAGAGGGAAATTAATATAGTAATACCAGGCCACTCGGGAGCCCCATTTTTTACCGTAAGCCCGTTTGACCCAGTCGTAAATACCACCTTCGTCTTCGTAGGTGGTGCCCAACTCCGCAGAGATCAGGCCATATGGCAGGAAAAAACCCACCAAAAGCAATGCCCACCAAAAGAACTGGGAATTGCCGATGGCAGCTGCCGGCGCCGCGCTTTCCACCACGAGCACCACGCAAACGGCAGCTAACACAGCATCAAATAAACGAAATTGCTTTGTTTTTGTCATCATATTCCTCAACTCAGAAAAGTTCCGCCAAGGTGGACTCTAATTTATGTTTGGCGGTAGAAACTTTATAGTCGTGATAATGGGGCAAACCTACCAACGTTACTAAAATTGCTCGCATGGCGGTAAGGCGGTTTTCCGCCTGATCGAAGGCAATGGAATGGGGGCCGTCCAATACCTCATCGGTCACTTCTTCGCCGCGGGTAGCGGGAAGACAATGCATGAACTTAACATTATCTTTCGCTTTTGCCAACATCCCAGAGGTGACCTGGTATTTGGGCATAAAGATTTTCATGCGTTCTTCCTTTGACAATTCCGCATTGTAAAGGCCATACCAAACATCGGTATAAACAAAATCCGCATCTTTCATGGCTTCATCTTCATTTTCTGTAACCATAAAAGAGCCACCGCTTTCCTTACAGTTGGCCTTTACCTTCGACTGGATTTCTTCACTTAAATGATGACCAGCAGGTCCATAATGAACGAAATGCATCCCTACTTTTGTGGTAATCATGGCCAAAGAAGCACAAACCTGGGTAGCATCACCGACAAAAACAATCTTCAAATCATTAAATTTGGTGCAGCCGCATTTGTGTTCAAAAATGGTAGTAATGTCACCGATTTCCTGAGTGGGATGATTATAATCGGACATGGCATTGATTACGGGAATGGTGGCGTATTTTGCCAATTCCTGTACCGTACGGTGTTCATCTACCCGAGCCATAATCACATCCACCATACGGGAAAGCACCTTGGCGGTATCCGCCATGGTTTCATGGCCACCCAATTGAATCTGACCGGGAGCTAAGTACTGGGCATGACCGCCTAACTGCTCCATGGCGGTTTCAAAGGCCACACGAGTGCGGGTAGAGCTTTGCTCAAAAATCATTCCCAAAGTTTTATGGGCCAAAAGCGGAGGATAATATCCTTCCTTGATACATTTTTTCAAAGTTGTGCCAAGACGAATCATTTTTAAAATATCCTCTTTGTCGTAGCACTCTGTGGTGATGAGATCTCTTTTTTCCATCAAAAGTACCTCCATAATCTTTTTTTATAATCTTCCACCGCCCGATTCGCCTTAAACTACCACTTTTTCCCAAAAAAAATACATACAAAATTCGCTGTACCCATCAAAAGAACAGTGAATTTTATACGCATCCATCTTTTAACTACTGTTAGATTTTCAATCTCCACCAATTTTTATTTCATAAAAAGAGGAACCCTGCCGACATCGATGCGGAAACCGCAAAAAGCATAAAAATTTTATCAGTTTTCAATGGTCTTTCCCATTGAACCACACAGGAAAAGGCCTTTTCTGAAAATAAAAAATAGGGACGGATAATTCCGTCCCTAATAAAATAACGAATCAAATATATGGAAGGGATATTGTAATTTTCAGTAATTGACGATTACATCAATTCTTTGATTCTGGTGTCAATGAAGTTGCAGATTTCACGATCTAAAGCTTCATCCAAAGCAGGAGCTTCATATTCGGCCAACGTTTTCTGCCAAATTTCGGTCGCTCTGGTGCAAGCATCTTTTCTGCCTTCGGCATCCCAGCCTTCCCAACCTTGACGGTCGGAGAGAACGGGGCTTCTCAATTCCTGGCGGAACAGTTCAAAGGTGCTGGCTTGATAGAGGTAGTGACCGCCGGGGCCCACTTCCTTGATATCGTCATAAACGAACATCGTTTCATCCATGTTGTAGCCTTTGAGGAATTTGCGGACAAGACCGGCAACTTCATCATCCATGACAAATTTTTCATAGCTGAAAGCGGTGTAATACTGCATGATACCTGCGGCATGGAGCACATAGTTGATACCGGAAGCAGCAGCAGCAAACAAGGTCAGCATGCTTTCATAGCCAGCTTGGGCATCGACAAGTTTGGTATCGTTGAGACCACCGCCACCACGGCTGGGAACACCATAATAACGTGCCATCTGGGCGCTGGCCGCAGTATAAAGAGCGGTTTCCGCAGTACCGATGGAGAGAGTCAAAGTTTTCATATCAGCAGGGCCGGAAGTGGAACCGTAAATACAGGGGGTACCTGGATTGACAGCCTGTGCCAAGCAGATACCGGCGAGGATTTCAGCATTCTGCAAAGCCATGGTGCCGGCCATAGTAGCGGGACCGGTAGAACCGGACATGACCAAAGAGGAAACAAGGCAAGCCTGACCGGCTTCGGCATAGGTCATCAAAGCGCCGAGCATTCTGTCGTCATATTTCAAAGGAGTGATGGAGTTGATCAAAGTGATCAAAACAGGATTCTTTTTGATTACATCGGAACCGCCGAAAAGCATTTCAGCCAATTTTACAGAGTCAGAAGCCCCAACTACGCCGTAAGCGCTACCCATGAAGGGTTTGTCGGAATTCTTAATGTGACTGTAAAGCATTTTCAGATGTCTGTATTCTTCGGGAACATCGATGGGTTCACATACGTTGCCGCCGGTATGGTCAATGTTTTCGCTGGCGCCTGTCAATTTGACAATGTTGTCATAATCTTCCATGTTAGAATAACGACGATTGCCTTGGGCGTCATAAATGTACGGAGGTCCGTAGGAAGGTGTCAAAATCAAATCAGTATGATTGCAATTTACGGTTTTTTCTGGATTTCTGGCATGGAGTTTGAATTCTTTGGGGGCTTTTTTCATCATTTCATCGATGAATTCCCGTGTAAAATAAACCCGATGACCTTCTGTTTTTAAACCGGCTTTTTTCAATACTTCCACTGCGGGATCATAAGTGAACTCAACGCCAACTTCTTCTAAAATTTTCACAGAATGTTCGTGGATGTTTTCCACTTCGTTTTGCGTTAAAACATCAAACTTAGGAATCATAAATATTCTCCTCTCTCTTTATTAAAATTAATTTTAATCAACGATTATGTTATGTTGCTAATAGCACCTGATCGCTACCAGATTATTCTGTAGCTTTTTCCGATCCTTTCGCCTTCACGGTTTCCTTTTGCGGGAACTCACTGCGCAGTGCTTTATAAATCGACACGCACATGAAGAGCATTACGAACATGTATGGAAATGCTACAACAATGGATACTGTTTGCAGAATCTGTAGAATCGCTGTACCGCCCACAATGATGCAGATGATCGTAACGGCACCTTGGGCAATGCCCCAACCGGCACGAAGTTTTTTGCCGGGATCCATGTCGCCGTTGGAAGTAAGCATGGACAAGACGTAAGTAGCGGAGTTTGCAGAGCCCAGGAAGCAGAATACAATGAGTAAAATTCCCAAAGGAGCAGTGACAGCATAGGCGGGAAGTTGCTGTAACAGAGCGAAGAGTCCTGTGGTATAGTCATTGCTCACAGCAGCTTGGATCGCACCACCGGCCACAGTGGCATCGATGTTGAATGCGGCACCACCGTAAATGGAGAGCCAAATGAAACCAAAGCCCGCGGGAAGGAGCATAACTGCTAAAATGTACTCGCGAATGGAACGCCCCCGGGAAACGCGGGCTACGAACTGGCCGCAGAAAGGAGCCCAGGCAATCCACCAAGCCCAATAGAAAACAGTCCAAGCGGAAACGAAATCTGTGTTTTCCATCCACAAACTCTTGGTAATAAGATTTCCGAGATAACCGCCGAGAGTATCGGTAAACATGTTGCAGATAAAGACCGCACCGCCGAAGATAAAGATGAAGACCATAAAAGCGATAGAAAGCCAAATTTTGATATCAGCTACCAACTGCATCCCTTTCTGTAAACCAGACATGGTAGCAATGGTGAAAAGCACGGTAATTACGGCAATGATCAAACAGGTGAGCAATGTGCTGGACTCAATTCCGTAAACATAGTTGAGACCACCGGCAATTTGCGCTGCCCCCAACCCCAAGCTGGTAGCTACGCCGAAAATCGTAGCGAAAACCGCTAAGATGTCAATGGCCTTACCCAGAGGGCCGTGAACCTTGTCCCCAATTAAAGGCTCAAAAGCGGAACTGACCAAAAACGGTCTGCCCTTACGGAAGGCGAAATACCCCAAGGCAAGACCGGCTACAGCGTAAATCACCCAGGGGTGGATCCCCCAATGGAAGAATACCGTTTGCATTGCCTCGTACATCGCTTCCGTGGTTTCTGGTTCAGCAGACGGAGGAGACATATAGTCCATAATGGGTTCCGCCACCGAATAGAATACGAGGCCGATCCCCATACCACCGCCAAACAACATTGTGAACCACTGGAAATTGGTAAATTCCGGCTTATCATCATCAAGTCCCAGTTTGATTTTCCCATAACGGCTAACCGCAATGTAAATCGCAAAAAGCAACATCGCAAAAACAGAGATGAGATACAACCAACCGAACTTTCCTGTCAACACAGAGAAGAGCCAGTCGGCGCCGGTACCGAGAGCGCCGGGGAACAATGCCCCGAACAGGACAAACACCGCAGTGAGAACCGCAGAGATAATGAGAACCTGTTTTCCGCCTCTGTTTGTCTGTTCCATAAAAACAACCTCCTTCATGTTTCTCTATTTCTTTGACTAATCTATAAAGCAAAACCTATGCCAAAAAACCACTCATTCATTGAAAAAAAGTGCAATTATGGGGTTTTACTGGGATTTTTTATCAAAACTTTACTTTCAATAAGGTAGATTATTTTATTGACAATAAAAATATTATCATAAATTATGATTGATTTAGCAAAATTAAGCAAAATAAAAGGCAAAAATTAGCATTTTTTTGCTTTCTATTTTTGCATACATAAAAAAAATAAACATTAGACGTTTCATAAAAATAAATCATGTAAAGTGACAAGCGAAAAATCCTCCTTCATTCAATAGCAGAATTGATCAAATAATTAAAGCCGCGCGCGCTACCTTTTTGCATTATAATATATTTCATTATGGAAAGCAGGTGACACAATCCTATGAACGAAAAATTTCCCAACATTGGACGCTGCATCTCAATTTTGGATCGGTTGATGAAAATGTATTATGACCATGGATTATCCAATTTTGAAATCGGCTGGGGACAACAGTTTTATGCGGAGTATATCTATGATCATCCCGGTACGTCAGCACAAGAAATGGTGGAATGGATCCGTGTGGATAAGGCGACATTGACCAAAAGTATAAAAAAATTAGTTGAAATTGGCTATGTGGAAGTTGTCAATGACCAAAAAGACAAACGCATCAAACGTCTTTACCTTACGCCCGCAATCAAACGAATCAAGGAGATCCATCGCAGTTTCTACCAAACGTTATGTTTCGGGTTATCAGCGGAAGATATCCGGCAATGTGAACAAACCATCGAACAAATGATGGAAAATGTAAACCAAAAGGTATGGCATCGAATGGAGGATCATCATGGAGATTGACGAAAACAAAGAGCTGACAGACAGAAAACGAACCATGATATTTCTCTGTTTGATCGTATCTGGAATCGCTTCTTCCACATTGGCAACGGCTATGACTACGGCTTTACCCAATCTCGTGGACTATTTTGGGATTAGCACCACCATTGGGCAGTGGGTCACAAGCGGGTACTCCCTGGCGATGGGAATGATCATGCCGCTGACAGCTTTTCTGATCACTCGGTTTCCCACAAAAAAATTGTATCTCATCGGAATCGGTAGCTTTATCGCGGGGCTGATACTTAGTATTTTTGCCGGTCATTTTGGCGTTATGATGGCAGGCAGGATCCTACAAATGGCGTTCTGATGTCCGCAGCCCAAGTTATTATTCTGACGGTTTATCCCGAGGGGAAAAAAGGAACCATGATGGGAACTTATGGTCTAGCCACAACAGCGGCTCCAATCATCGCACCGACCATTGCAGGGCTGATGATCGACGCCTTTGGTTGGAAATCTATTTTCTATTTGGTACTGGTCATCATGGTGATTTCTTTCATCATTTCCAGTATTGTCTTTGAAGACGTGTTGGAACTTCAGAACAAAAAATTCGATTTCCTTTCCTTTGTCGAAAGTATCATCGCTTTTGGCGGAATCACCCTCGGCATTGGCAATATCAGCGCCTTTGGGCTGATCAGCGTAGAAGCCGGCATTCCGCTCCTACTCGGTGCTGTGGTCTGCGTATTTTTCGTGGTTCGTCAATGCAAGTTGGAAAAACCTTTTCTTGATATAACAATCTTAAATAATCGAAATTACGCCGTAAGCGTAATTTCCAGCATGGTTTTATATCTAGTTATGATGGGATCTTCTGTCATGATGCCGCTGTATGTTCAAACAGTCATGGGATATTCCGCTGTCGTTTCCGGTCTTGTAACGCTGCCTGGATCCTTTGCAACAGCCGTGATTAGCCCCTTTGCCGGAAGACTATATGACAAAATGGGGATCAAAAATATCTTTATCATCGGTTCTGCTGGATTGCTGCTCAGTAATCTTGGGATGTTTTCCTGACCGTAGACACTCCACTCTGGGTCGCATGTGATCCGCAATATTTCCATCGGCAGCTTAATGATGCCACTGCTAACCTGGGGAACCAGCGATGTAGATCCGCAGAAAGTCGCGGATGCTTCTTCCCTTTTGACCTCCCTACGCACCATTGCCGGAGCCATCGGATCGGCGGTATTCGTCGGAATCATGACCGTAGTAAGCACAAATTCTGCAGCGACTTATGGGAGCAACGCCTTAATTTATGGCATGAATATTTCATTTCTCTGGATGGCTGTTGGAGCATTATTGCTGTTGATGATCTCCATTCTGGGAGTGAGGGGAAAAATCGTAAGTCTCAAAACTTCCAAAAGTTGAATGATGCAATAAGTGGCCCTTTGAAAGGAAAAAATATTCACAGATCATTCCATGCCCTACATTCCTCAGGTCCATTCTCTCGACTTGAGCCAAAATCACAATCCATATAGATAGATTTTTAAACCGGTTCTTACGGCCGTTGTAGATATTGGAATACCCCAAATTGATCCAATCAAGTTGCATCCCAAGAGCCGTATTTCTAAATTATGTAAGAAAAATGCGAAAAAAACAGATATTTCCCATTTGCGGAACAGTTCTTACGACATCGCATCGCTGATAATAAGATACTTTTTCTTTTCCCATAAAGACAAATGAATCAACTTCCGCCACAATATTCGATTGCATTTTTAAAAAAGCAGTAGTATAATTAACTATTAATCAATAGAAGTATTGATGTTTTGACGATGTATTTCATGAATTAGGAGGAATATAAAAATGGCAAAAATGTATTATGACAATGATGCCGATCTGTCCTTTTTGAAAGGCAGAAAAATCGGTGTTGTAGGCTATGGCTCCCAGGGTCATGCCCAGGCACAGAATTTAAAAGAAAGCGGTCTCGATGTGATCGTCTCCGACCTTCCCGGTAGCGTTAACTGGAAACACGCAGAAGAAGATGGCATGACCATCGTAACCACTCCCGAATTGGCAAAACAGGCCGACGTCATTCAGATCCTCGCTCCCGATGAATTACAAGCAAAAATTTATAAAGCAGATATTGCAGACAATATGACCGAAAATAAAGTACTCGTTTTCTCCCATGGTTTCAATATTCATTTCGGTCAAATCGTTCCCCCGGAACATGTTGATGTTATTATGGTCGCCCCCAAAGGCCCCGGTCATCTCGTACGCCGCACATATACCGAAGGAAGTGGGGTTCCCGATTTAATCGCGGTTTATCAAGATTATTCCGGAAAAGCAAAAGACATCGCTTTGGCATGGGCCAAAGGGATTGGCGGTACCCGCGCTGGCGTTATCGAAACAACATTTAAAGAAGAAACCGAAACCGACCTTTTCGGCGAACAGACTGTTCTCTGCGGTGGTTTAAGTTGTCTGCTCACTGCCGGTTTTGAAACCTTGGTGGAGGCCGGCTACCAACCCGAAATCGCTTATTTTGAATGTGTCCATGAATTGAAGTTGATTATTGACCTCATTTATGAAGGCGGTTTAAACACCATGCGTTATTCCATCAGTGATACTGCGGAATGGGGCGATCTCTCCGTTGGCCCCACCATTGTAACTTCTGAAGTTAAAGCCAATATGAGAAAAGCACTCACCAATATTCAGGAAGGAACCTTTGCCAAAGACTGGATCTTGGAAAATCAGGCAGGACGCCCCCGCTACAATGCTTTAAAACGGATGGGCCAAGAACACCAGGTTGAAAAGATCGGTGCAGAATTGAGAAAGATGATGCCCTTCATCCATTCTAATATTAAAACCAAATAACTGAATAAAATAATCATAAAAGGCCGCTTCGGACAGACGCGAAATCAATCGTAGTCTCCCCGGAAGCGGCCTTTTTGCTCAATGGCTTCCACAAACTTTTTTCAATTTTCTTAAATTCTTTTGAAACGAAATAGAAGCAATGTTTCAATGGTCAAAGGAACATTATTCTTGCGGCGGTTCTACGTATCCTGCAAGTTCTTCAGGACTCACTTCCACGTTTTCATCAACGTGTTTTTTATCTCGTTCCATAAAAAGGGTACATTCACTGATAAAAGTCATTTCCACTTCCCCTATGGCACCGTTTCTATGCTTGGCAACTTTAATTTTTGCCAACTCTTTGTCTTCCAATTCAGGGTTATAATAAGAAGGACGATGAATAAAAAGCACAACATCGGCGTCTTGTTCCAATGCCCCAGATTCACGAAGATGGCTTAAATCCGGCTCTTTGGTATTCATGGTATTATCCCCTTTGACTGAGGCACGGTTTAGCTGAGAAATTACAATAATAGGTACATCCAGTTCCTTAGCCAGCCCCTTTAACTGGCGAGAAACTTCGGAAATCTGTTGTTGTCGATTCTCCTGTCGCATCAAAGTAGAAGCCTGCATCAAGCCGATATAGTCGATCACGATCAGATCTAGCCCTTTTTCCTTTTTCAGACGTCGCACTTTACCGCGGATTTCCGCCACGGTAATGCCAGGGGTATCGTCAAGAAAAATCTTTGCTTTACTGATATCCTCCATGGCTTGGGTTAATTTCACCATATCGCGATCAGTAATGGTCTCGGCTTTTTTCAAATGTTCAGCGTTTACCCTGGCGCGCGAAACCAGCATACGAGAAGCCAACTGTACATTGGACATTTCCAAACTAAAAAAAGCTACGGAACATCCATGCTGCGTCGCGGCCCGCTCTGCCAGATTGATGCAAAAGGTCGTCTTGCCCATACCAGGACGAGCCGCCACAATAATCATATCTGTGCGGTGCAGTCCTCCCAAAATACGGTCAAGCTCAAGAAAAGTCGGTACTCCCTGCTCGTTTTTTCCCAAATTATCGAAAGCCTCGGATACATATGGGGCAATATGATCCAAAGAGGATGGCTGTGTATTTTGGGTCAGATAATAGATTTCAGATTCGGCTTCTTCCAATAATGATGCGGCTTCAGAATCTTCCCCTCTGGCTTCCCTGGTCAAACGTTCCGTCAAAGCAATCAAAGAACGCTTTGTAGACTTATCCTTTACGATATCTACATAAGATTTTACATTAGCGGCACTGGGTACAGATTCGTAAAGTTCCGTAAGGTAGCCCACTCCGCCCACAGGCTCCAGAAGTCCCTGTTCACGCAAAGCATTTGCCAACAAAAACGTATCAATATCGCCACCCTGTTCATTGAGGCGAATCAATGTTTCAAAGATTTTTTTATGGGCATCTTTATAAAAATCATCGGGACGCAATATGGCAGCAATGGCATAAATAGAATTAGGTTCCAACAAAATAGAACCGAGGATGGCCCGTTCCGCAAAATCACTTTGGGGCATTCCTAATACTTCTTGTTCGTCCATGATTCCACCACCTTTGCCCTTCCATTCATGTTTACATTATATCTTTTTTTTCAAGAAACTTCAATCTTTTCATAATTTTTTCGAAATGCCACAAATCCGCACTGATTCGGATGATCCACAATGAGTAGATCTCCGCCGTTTTCTTTGCGGCATTTCAACAATTCATAAAGGATCGTCGTATCACCACCAGCAGCCAACAGGTTGAGGAGTCCCAACCATAAACAGAGGATATTCCCCCACATCAGGGCAAAGAAAGATACTCCAACGCCAAGAATGAGAAAGGGCATGATCCCTCCCCAAAAATATGCCCGAACTCCCAATGGCTCTTTGCAATGGCAATAGGGAGTTAAGGAAGACCACATAACTCCAAAACCAATGCTATGCCAGCGATTTTTACAAAAACATCCCCAGGTTAATCCATGAATCCCTTCGTGAACTGGGATGGAGATCAGAAACAAAAGAAGCAACAGGGATCCTTCCACCAAAGTGAAGGAAGACCACTGCCAAATCCAAAAATAGAGAATGAGAAACAAAAGAGCAAAAGGTCCTGCCGTCACAAAAGCCATGGCAGTGGCTTTTTCAACAGAAATTGTACCGTCAATTTTCATCCAGCCTCGGGATTCCATATCAGCACAAAGGTCTTGATAGGCAGCAATTCGACGTTTTTGTTCCTCATTGGAATTCTTCTTTTTCCCCATATTTCTTTCCTCAAGCTCTTTTGATTCAAAGAGGGCTTCCTCCCTGGTGAATTTCCAAGAAAGAAGCCCTATCATTTCTAAACCCTATCCATTAAAGTTAACTGCCGGAAGCCTCCGTCAAACGGCTGAGAATTGTTACAGCTTCACACCGTCTGGCATTGCGTTCAGGGCCAAAAGTGCCATCATCAAAACCTTTCAGCATCCCGGCCTGAGCCATTTCCATCACAGACTCCATGGCCCAATCTGGAATAGAACTTTGGTCACCAAAAGTTATGTCAGGATCGGTAACGGTGAGATCAATACCTTTCACATCCAAATAGCGGGCCATCATCGTAGACATTTGAGCACGGTTAATCTTTGCGTCAGGAGCAAAAGTATTCTCTGTAATTCCCATCACAATCCCCTCTTCGTAGGCCCAGTTGATGTATTTATTAAACCAACTGCCGGAGGAAACATCGGTAAAATGAGACGTCCCGTTATACTGGTCAATATTGTCTCCGCTGAGACGCGCCAGCATTGTCACAAATTCTGCCCGAGTCGTGGTATTTTCCGGATCAAAGATATATCGGGAACGGCCCTCGACAATTTTGGCATCGGACATTTCATACACTGCCGATTCATACCAGCAGTCACTGGGTACATCGCAGAAGGAACCGCTGGTAAGATCGCTCATAAAGGCTTCATAATTGATCAATCCAGAGCCATAGGTATAGTCATAGCCTGTTGTCCCCAAATCCGTACTGGTTTTCTTCAAAAACTGTTCAAATTCTGAAGCGGATAAATTGGAATCATAGGACAAAGCCATGCCGGCCAGCGCCGCTACATAGGGAGTAGCGTATGAAGTACCGCTTCCAATACCATAACGATTATTGGTCATCAAAGAAAAAACACTGCCGCCGGGAGCGACCACGTCAACGGAAGAATTTCTCGTTGAAAAATAGGAAATACCATAATCTTCGTCCACAGAGCCAACACCAATCACGCCATTATAAGCGGCGGGATATTCCAAAGGTGATCCCGCTGTCCCTTGATTCCCTGAAGCAGCTACCAGAATTACCCCTTTGCTCCGGGCATAGTTAATCGCCTCTCTTAAAACAGAATCATCAGCTTTGGAACCAAAACTCATGCTGATCACATCGGCGTCATAACTATCCACTGCAGCACGAATGGCACGGGAAATCGTGTAGTTGTCGGAAACCGTTCCGTTTTCTTGCGCATCATAATAGAAACAGCGGATCATATAAACATTGCCGTATTGTAATACACCGGACATTCCTATACCATTATTCAACCCGGCGCCGATAATACCGGCACAAAAAGTACCATGAGATAAATCAATTGTCTGATTGCCGGTCAAATAATCGGTACCTTTCTTTACCAGCCCTTTATCTTCATGATTAAAATCAAACCCGGAGTCGATGACAACAACATTCAAATCAGAACTTCCCATATAGCCATAATCCCAAGCCGCACTGGCATTCAACATGGAAAGAGCATACTGACGACCGAAATATGTATCATTGGGGGTATAAGATAAGTAAGAGACTCCTGTTTCCTCAATAGATTCCACATTGGGATCATTGGCCAAAGCATCGGCAGTTTCCTTATCCACCACCAACCAAGACTCCTCTCCGTCGCTGCGAAGGGCTTCATCCAGCTCACCCTCGGCGCTGAGACGGGATTGAGAAGACGAAGGAATTTGTCCATCCTTGAAAGTAACTACGTAACGAGTTTCGGAATCGGTGTCTGCGGCCATAACACCAAAGGAGCAAAACAACATCAGCAATACCAGACCGCAAGCAAGTAACGTTTTTTTCATGTAAGAACCTCTTTCATAAATTAGTCATAGTATCTATACGTATGCGAAAGGACCGAAGTTCCTTCCACAAAAATAAAAATTATTAAATGTTAAACTTTTTCTATATTTTTCTATTAAGGGGAACTCTCATCGTTGACATAGTCTGCGTAACTTGAAAACAAAAACTTTCAAGTTCCCCAATATCGCCTTTAACCCATCGGTTCTTGAGAAAGTAAAGCGATGATCTCTGTTTTCCGCACCATCACATCTTCATATCCGTTTTCAAAAAGCTTTCTCAATTTTGGAATGTCCCGCTCAAAACGGGGAACAATATTGTCCACAGAAGGACGAAGAACAACGGCATCTCCTTGAGCCTCTAACGCCGCACACTGATCCAACTGACGGTTATAAATTTCATGGCGATGAATCATAGCTTTGGCCAAACCGGAATAGCGATGACGTATGAGTTTTGCCCCCCTGAGATTCGTTTTTGAGGGCTGCTTTCGATATCCCAAAGGTTGAGTTAACACAATCAAATGCTTTTTGCAACCATCGGCAATGGCACGATTGACAGGAATGGGATCTGCCACCCCGCCGTCATAGTACTTTTCCCCATCAATCTTTACAGCGGGGAATAAAAACGGAATGGAACAGGATGCCCTTAAAATCGTATTGTCCTTATCGTTAATCCTTTTATCGAAATAAACGGGTTTTCCGGTAACCGCATGGGTTGCTCCGGCAAGAATCCGCCCAGGATAACGGGCCAAAGCGTTGTAATCATAAGGAAGCAATTCATTGGGCACCCGAGAAAACATGAAATCTAAGCCAAACATGGAACGATTGGTGAGCAAATTGCGATAACTGCAATAACGCTTATCGTTATAATAATGCTCGGCAATGAGCCAATTGCGTCCTTTTTGTCCTGAAGCATAAGAATACCCATTGGATATTCCTGCTGAAACGCCAATCATGTAAGGAAAAATCAAATTCAAATCAAGCAGGGCATCCAGCACACCGGCAGAATAAATCCCTCGAAAGCCGCCGCCCTCCAAAACAAGTGATATCATAAACTACCTGCCGAATCCAATGTTTGTAAACAAATAGTAAACATTAATATTATATACTCTTTTCCCATGCAAATGCAACAGCTATCCGTAAAAAAAAAGAAAAAATCATAGAAAATCCCCGGAATGAACCATTCCGGGGACTCTAGAGAAATGAAACTTGAAACTATTTAGAACATATCAAAGGAGATCTCATCAGCCTTCTCCTAAAGAAGAAAAGCCGTCAATGTTTCCTTCCGCGTCAAAATTGGCGGAAAAGATCACCGATTTATTTTCAAAAACCACATTGATATAAGCGATATTTCCATCAACAGAAATCGCCCCTACCTCACTAAAAGAACCGTAAGCAGCACCGGCTTCTTCCACCAAAGCGGCGCAGGCCTCTTGATCCATGGTCAAGGCAAGTTCATCACTCATCATGGATCCGGCAGTTTCATAGTCCTCGGCAAACAATGCATTGACAAAGGCCGCAGCAGTGGCAGAATCCGCCGTAGCATCCGATTCCTCCAATGTTTCCCCAGAATCGGAATACAGCTGCATCCCAGCAACGCGGTCGTCATCAAGGCAAACGACTGCTTGCAATTTGCCTTCGGCGCATTGGAGTTCCACAGTGACAAATGTATAATCATTTGCAGTTTCCGATGCAACATAGCGGGCGGATTCATAAGTGCCGCACTGTTCCTCCACAGATTTCAAAAGAGAGGCGGCTTCGTCCTCACCCATATCGCTCCGCATCGCGCCGGACATCATTGATGCAGCTTCTTCGTATTTTCCACCAAACAAAGCATCGCAAAAGTCTTCGCCGATAGAACTTACACTGCCACTGCATCCAGCGAAACAACAACTGCAAACCAATACCATAATACATATTAATTTTTTCATAAATTCATGCCCCATTTCGTTTCCACACTTGACAGCATTGTAGAAAAAATCCCAGTAGATGTCAAGATTTTCCGATGCAAAATAGATAAAAATTTTCTACATTCCTAAAAAAATCCAATTCCATGCAGGAATCCCAAAGAAAATCTAGAATTATTATCAAATGAATCACCAAAGAAAACGAAATGGGGTAAATAGCGCATCCTTTCGTTCCTATAAAGCGCCGCGGTTACAATTGCGGTGAGAAAAAGAGGTGGAGAGATGATACTAAGTACAAAATTATTTGGCAGCTTTTATCAGTTCCGCGACGTAAAAGATGTATTGGCCAAGGCCAATGAAGAGAAGTCCGGCGATATTTTAGCGGAAGTTGCTGCCCAAAGCGTAGCGGAGCGTGTTGCCGCCAAAACAGTATTAAGCCAACTGACGTTAGAAGATCTGCGCAACAATCCCGTAATTCCCTACGAAAACGACGAAGTGACCCGCATCATCCAAGATGACTTAAACCTGACAATCTATAATGAAATAAAGAACTGGACCGTGGAAGCGCTGCGGGAATATATTCTCGATCTTGATACCACAGGTAGTGATATTCACCGTATCAGCCGCGGACTTACCAGCGAAATGGTGGCAGCCGTGGCAAAGCTCATGTCCAATATGGATCTGATCCTGGCGGCACAAAAATTAAGAGTTACCGCACACTGCCGTACCACCATTGGTGAAGAAGGCCGTCTAGCAGTGCGGCTCCAGCCCAATCACCCCACCGACGACACCGACGGAATTTTAGCTGTGATCCGCGAAGGCATTACCTATGGCATCGGCGACGCTGTCATCGGGATCAACCCGGTAGAGGACAACCCTGTAGGCACAAAAAAATTACTCGACGCTGTAGATGAATTTATCAACAAATGGGAGATTCCCACCCAGATCTGCGTCCTTTCTCACGTTACTACCCAAATGGAAGCCATTGAGAACGGCGCCAGAACCGGGTTGATCTTCCAAAGCATTGCCGGAACCGAGGCTGCCAATACCGCCTTTGGCATTGACGGAAAACTCATTGGCGATGCCAGATCATTAGGATTGAAATACAACGCTGCTGAAGGTCCAAACGTGATGTACTTTGAAACAGGACAAGGGTCGGAATTATCCTCCGAAGCCCATGGCGGCGCCGATCAGGTAACCCTGGAAGCCCGTTGCTACGGATTTGCCAAACGGTTTCATCCCTTCCTTGTCAATACCGTGGTAGGATTTATCGGTCCCGAATACCTTTACGACAGCAAACAAGTGACAAGAGCCGGCTTAGAAGACCATTTTATGGGGAAACTTACCGGTGTTCCCATGGGGGTAGATGTCTGTTACACCAACCATATGAAAGCCGACCAAAACGATTTGGAGGATTTGGCAGTACTTTTAACAACCGCAGGTTGCAATTACTTCATGGGCGTTCCCATGGGGGATGATATTATGCTGAATTACCAAACCACCAGCTTCCACGACATCGCTTCCCTGAGAAGCATCTCCAAAACACGCCCCTTGGCGGAATTTGAAGCATGGATGGAACAGCACGGTTTTATGGAAAACGGTCGTCTTACCAAACGCGCTGGCGATGGCTCGGCGTTGATGTAAGGAGGGATGGATATGAATAACCAGGATATTCAAAGCATTGTCCAATCAGTGATGGCGCAGTTACAACAAAAAACACCCGGCACTCCCCAAACCGCTGCTCCAACCGTTCATGGAAACAGCGGAGAAATTCCCGATATTACTGCAAAGGCGCCAACCCTCCGAGTACCAAACCCTGAGAATCGGGCAGCTTACGAAGATATGATGAAATCCACATCGGCAAGGATCGGCGTATGGCGGGCAGGAACACGCCCATTAACGGAAACCATGCTGAAATTCCGTGCCGACCACGGCGTAGCGCAAGATGCTGTTTTAAGTTATGTTGACGATGCAATTTTACAGGAGATGGGTTTTCTCTGTTTGGAATCAAAAGTGGCGGACAAAGACGAATTTTTGACACGTCCAGATTTGGGAAGGCTCTTATCCGATGACAGCATTGCGAAAATGAAAGCCGAAGCTCCTGCCGGCGCCCAGGTTCAAATCGTCGTTGGCGATGGCCTGAGCGCCAAGGCCATTGACGCCAATATTCGCGACGTTTTTACTGTTTGTAAACAAGGGTTACAAGCAAAAGGATATCAGCTAGGCAAAGATATCTTTGTAAAAAATGCTCGGGTAGGCGTGGTAAACTGTATTGGCGAGATCCTCAGGCCCGAAATGATTCTTCTATTTATCGGAGAACGTCCGGGATTGGGTACTGCGGAAAGTATGAGCGCCTATCTTACCTATCATCCGGTGCAGGGAACCGTAGAAGCCCAACGGACCATGATTTCCAATATCCACAAAGGAGGCATTCCTCCGGTGGAAGCAGGCGCCCAGATCGTCAGCCTGGTGGAAAAAATCATGACTCAGAAAACCAGCGGTATTGACTTAAAACTGTAGATCTTATCTCATCACATGATATATAAAAAAGAGATTCGGAATCCCGAATCTCTTTTTATTTTCATCGTTTTAATGGGCTTTAAAAATGATATTAAGGGCCTGCTCCACATTGTCCACAGGCTCAATTTTAATTCCCTTCAAACCTTGGGGCACATCGCCGAGGTTGTCTCTGGGTAAAATCACCTTTTTCACGCCGGCCTGTTTGGCGCCGTAAATCTTTTCGGTAATGCCACCAACGGGACGAACATTGCCCCGGATGGAAAGTTCTCCCGTAATGGCAATATTTTGAGGAATCGGCAAGGCTTTGATGGCGCTGTACAATGCTACAAAAATAGCAAGACCTGCCGAAGGGCCGTCGATATTGCCGCCACCCACCACATTGACATGGGCATCATACTGGTTCAAATCAGCTTCACCGAGCAACCGGAATACCGAGGAAGCGTTAAACACCGAATCCTTCGCCATGGAACCGGCAGTATCATTAAAACGCACAAAACCTTTTCCCTCTTCCGCAGCGGGAAAAGCTACGGCCTCAATTTCCAATACAGAACCGAGAAAGCCGTAAACGCCAAGACCAAATACTTTACCGACTTCTGTACCGCTATGGGCCTTCTCCCGATGATACGGTGACATTCTGGCATTTTGCAGAACTTCTTCTATTTTTTTCTTTTTAATCACAAGGCGTTTCGTCTTGCGATCCCTCTGCTCATACATCAAAAGACCATAAGCGTCGGACAGGATATTCACAGCTTTTCTGCCGTCTACCGTATAGTCGGCAATCAGTTCCGCCGCATCTTGATCCAACTTGATTTTAAGTTTTTCCGCAGCGTTCATCAAAATACCAATGATATCCTGAGGGCTCAAAGGCTCAAAATATACTTCACCGCAGCGAGAACGAAGAGCGGAATTTAACTCCTCCGGTTCTCTGGTGGTGGCGGCGATCAAAATAAAGTCTGCAGGAAGTCCCTGATCGAAGATTTTTTTAATATACTGAGGCACCTGATCATCGTTGGGATCATAATAGGAGGATTCAAATTCCACCCGCTTATCTTCCAGCACTTTCAGCAGCTTACTCATGAGCATGGGATCCATCTCACCAATTTCATCAATGAAAAGAACGCCACCGCTGGCATTGGTTACAAGACCCGGTTTAGGTTCGGGAATGCCCGTTTCTGCCAAATCTCTGCGGGCTCCTTGATAGATCGGATCATGAACCGACCCCAAAAGAGGATTTGTCGTTTCCCTGGGATCCCATCGCAAAGTAGACCCATCGATTTCAATAAAAGGCGCATCATCACCGAAAGGAGATGTTTCCAACGCCTTTGCCGCCTCCAATGCCAAACGAGCAGCGGAAGTTTTGCCGACACCGGGCGGTCCGTAAACGATGACATGCTGCGGATAAGGTGACGCCAACTTTCCCAAAAGGGCGTTAACCGCTTTATCCTGTCCTACAATTTCGTCGAGAGAGGCGGGACGCAATAAATCCATGGCGGAACGAGAAAGCGTTTTATGCTCCATACATTCCAATTCCGCAAATTTTCGCAAAGTATTAGCATTTTCCGGACCGCTTTGCTCCTTTAATACCTGGAGTTTTATTTCCCGATAATAATCTTCCTGCTTTTCCTGCATTTTCTCGGCAATGATCTTTTCCAGTTGGTCTTCCATACTTTTTTTGGCAACGATTTCCGCCACTTCGTTCAAGAGCTTATCGATGCGCTCCATGGGAGTGCCGTCGCTGCCATTATAGCCGGAATCATAAAAAACAATTTTCTCAAAAGCCAAAATACGATCTTCCGGGCGAGATGAACTCATAAGATCGAGAATTTCCAGTTTGGTACCGCGAATAATGATTTGGTCGGCACCAAAAACATCATTGAGAAGGCTCTCCAGCCCATTGAGTCGATCCGCCACCAGACGATCCGTTTCCGTAGTGTAAGTCATAGGTTCCCTTTCTTAAAGCGACTCCACTTTCACGATGACTTCTGTTTTCACTTTGGTGTGGAGTTTCACTTTGATGGTATATTGTCCCAAAGCCTTGATATTGCCGTCCAGCTCAATGTGTTTTTTATCAATCTTTACACCTTCTGCTTCGGCAATGGCATCGGCAATATCTTTGTTAGTGATAGAGCCGAACAGACGGTCTCCTTCCCCTGTTTTTGCTTTAATCACAAAGGTTTTATCCTTCATCTGTTTTGCCAATTCCTGGGCGCGCGCCAATTCATCGGCGGCTTTGGCTTCTTCCTTTGCTTTGTTGCGCTTCCAGTTTTTCATATTTGTTTCATCAGCGGGAATTGCCATTTTCTTTGGTAAAAGGAAATTGCGTGCATAGCCGTCGGCAGCATTGACAACTTCGCCTTTTTTGCCATGGCCTTCCACGTCTTTCAACAAAATTACCTTCATATTTTACACCTCCGTTACATATTTCATTACGATTTTTTATTGGGATTTCGATTCCAGATTTTCCTGTAATCCAGCAGTGGGTCAAGAGCTCCGAGGATCAGCAATAACGGCAAAGAAAACCGTATGAGCAAGATCACGGCGAGCCATACCATCACTTTCGTAGCGGTTTTGGCGCGACAAGTGTAAAGTGTCCAAGCCACCATGGAGACACCTGAAACCAAAAAAATAGGAAGATACAAATAAATAATATTCAAAGCGATTTGATGGTAATATCCACCGTCCCACTGAGTCCCCATAAGATACGCTACCAACGCCACAACAATGGCCCACATAATCCACCAGGGAAAATGCCATTCACGAAATGGCGGTAATGGTGTAATATCAAAATTCAGTCGCTTTAAGATCAAAGCCGCGAAAAGGTAATTCAATGCGGCAGAGGCCATGCCGTAAAGAATAAAAACGGCAGGCAGCAACGTCATCATGATGGACAGTATTTCATCACCGTATTCCGCAGCAGTCATTCCCTGAGGCAAAAGCTGATCCAAAATACCGGCAGATTCATACATCGACAGTGTTTGTTGAACCGACTCTCTCAAGGTGGCCGTCAGCCCATCAAAGGAAAAAACACCTAAAATTGCGCCGATGGCCAAAGTAATTACCATAATGATCCCCGCGGCGATTGTTCCTGCCGCCAAGGTAGATAATGGTGAGATCTTTTTACGGAAACAGACACCATAAATCAATCCGAAAAAGCCAATCCAGGCTGCGGATAGAATCCCGCCAACCACACCAGCAAAAAGAATAGAAACAACAGCAGATACAAGCACGGAAAGAATTGCAGGGAATATCCCACGGCGCAACACCAACGCCATGACTGGAACTGCCCAAATCATTGTCGCCAGGGTGCCCAAAACCGGGATGTAAAAAGAGATCAGAACAAGAACCACCGATAACGCAACAACAATGCCGCAATCAGTCAATACCCTTGATGAGAGTCCCTTCGTCTGGCCCATAAGCTCCTCCAATATGACAGACAAGCCCCGATATCACATCGGGGCTTGGAATGTATTACTCTGTAGTATAGGGCAACAAAGCAATCTGCCGTGCTCTCTTAATGGCGAGAGTCAAAGCTCTTTGATGCTTTGCACAGTTGCCGGAAATTCTTCTGGGCAAAATCTTACCCCGTTCGCTTACATATTTTTTTAAGCGATTCACGTCTTTATAATCAATATAATCTACTTTATCCACGCAAAAGGCACAGACTTTTCTTCTCACTCTGCGACCGCCGCGAGGACGAGACATTCTTTCAGCCATGGAAATTCTCCTTTCTTAAAATGGGATGTCGTCAGGAGGCATCATTTCCACCTCGGGAACATCGGGAGTATACCCGCTGTTGCTGTAAGAGCCGGAATTGCCATCTTTCGGCGATAAAAACCGTACATTTTCCGCAACAACTTCCGCCGCTGTCCGCTTCGATCCGTCTTGGGCCTGGTACGTTCTTATCTGAAGCCGACCGTCTACCGCGGCCAATTTTCCCTTTGCAAGGTAACGACCGCAGGTTTCACCCAATTGGCGCCATACGACCACGGGAATAAAATCCGTTTCTCGCTCACCGCTGGCACTTTTAAAAGACCGATCAACAGCCAAAGTAAAAGTACATACCGGCGTGCCGTTGGCAGTGGAACGCAATTCGGGATCTCTTGTCAAACGACCAATAATAACGATTCGATTCAGCATATTAACACCTGAATTCCTTTATTCACCTTCCCGGACAACCAGGAATCTAATGACTTCGTCAGAAATTTTGAAATTTCTTTCAAGCTCTTTCGGAAGGTCTGCGTCTGCAGTAAAGTAGCAAAGCACATAGTAACCTTCACGCAATTTCTGAACTTCAAAGGCCAAACGTCTTTTTCCCCAGTGATCCACCTTGGTCACTTCCCCGCCATTGGCGGCGATGATCCCGGAGAATTTTTCGACGGCTGCGTTAATCTGCTCTTCATCCATATCAGGGCGAAGAACATACATAGCTTCATAATTGCGCATCCTAAAACACCTCCTCCCTTTGGACTAACGGCCCCTTACCCGGGGCAGGGATAACTTCGTAATTATAACACGACATTCTTATTTTTGCAAGCAGTTTCCAAAAAATATTTATGATTTGCTGCGTTCATTGGTACTACCGGCAGATACCACGGTTTTCAAACGGCGTTCCACTTCGGAACGGGGCAACATCACCGTATGGCCACAGGTCAAACATTCCAAACGGAAATCGGCGCCAATCCGTAAAATTTTCCATTCATACCCACCGCAAGGATGAGGTTTTTTCAAACGAATGACATCGCCTACTTGAAAAACAGTCATGCGTCGCGTCCCTCCTGTTCTGCTTTATGGGGCTCATCTTGAATGATCTCTTGCACCGGAAAGGGAATTTTAATCCCTTCTGCATCCAGAGCTTGTTTTACTGCTTTCCGTAATCCCCGAGAAACATCCCACTGCATCATAGGCTCTGTATAGGCAATCAAACGAATATTGATGGAAAAATCCATCAATGCCTCCACGCCGAGGACCAAAGGTTCTCCTGCCATAATTTCCTTATGATTCTCATAATAGCGAGCCGCCGCTTCGCGGATAATATTTTCCGCTTTGTCGATATCACTGTCGTAAGAAATGCTGAAATCCAGTTTGACCCGCATATGATCGCGGCAATAGTTGACCACATCGGTAATGGAGCCATTGGGAATGATATAGAGTTCTCCGTCAAACCCCTTCACCTTCGTAATGCGCATTTCTACAGCTTCCACAATTCCCTGATTTTGGTTGATGGAAACGTATTCTCCCACCCCATATTGATTTTCCATAATAATGAAGAAACCAGAGATTACATCCTTGACCAGGGTCTGAGCACCGAAACTTACCGCCAGACCGAGAACGCCTGCCGTTGCGATAATAGAAGCGACATTGACGCCAAGTTTGCTCAAAATCACCACAATGACGATAAAGATCAACACATATTTAATCATACTGTTAATCAAACGCCCCAGCGTCACACCACGGTGATTGAGGGAATCTTGACTTTGCCAAGAAAATTTGCGATTAAATGTTCGGTTAACCAGAGAAGTGGCGATTTTATACACCACTAGGGCGCCAAAAATCGTAATCACCGCCGTAACAAGAAAAGAAATGACGCCATTTTCCGCAAGCCATGCACGAAGGGTTTCCCACATATTAATTTTCCATCCTATGAATTATTTCTAAAAATGAGGCTCTCAATACATCATCGGCGGCACCGGCGATTTCACGCATTTTCGGCAAATACTCCACAGCATCGGCAGTCTCTAAAGCGACGGCAGCTTTCATGGCAATGGTCCAGTCTTTCTCTTCGAGAAACGATCCCAGCTTTGCCAAAGCATTAGGGGTTTTTAGCGTTCCAAGCAAACGAAACGCCTGGGACATTCCTTCTTTGGGCAAATCATCCCAGTGGGTCAAAACATCCTCTGCAACGATCTCGCGATCGCATTGAACTGTAGAGTAAAAGCACAAACGCAGTATCCATGGGATTTCTTCTCGCTTATCCCAGAGAGCTGCCGCTGTTTCTCCGGGATAAGCAGCCAGCACCGCTTGAAAACAGGAAGGAAGCACGGCGCGACGTCCCAAAGCCATGGATTCCACCTCCGAAGCAATGGCGTCCCAGCCCAAATCAATAAAGGCAGATACTGCGGCCTCTGCCTCCAATGGACTACAACGGCCAGCCAAAGCCGTAAACAATCTGGAGTCAATGGTTTGCTCTTTCGCCTGCGGAGCCTCATTGTATTCCAATATCTCTACAGATTCATCACAAATTGCTTCCTGCTCGGACTCAGTCTCTTGAGGGATATCCAGCTCTACCCAAGCTTCCGATGTTTTGGATATAGATTGATCCTTGCGCCATTTGTTCCAAAAAGCCATGATTCACCTCAAAACATCATGACTTTTTCAACTTTTATCATCACAGAAACAATTTCATCCATAGAGGTCATTGTCCCCAAATCTACGGTTTTATCTTCGTTTATACTTTCCTGAAGTACCAAAACGGAAGTACCGGTATCTCCCAACTGACGCAGAGCCCCAAACGCTTTATGGTCATTGGCCGCCAATGCTACCGCATCATGCACAAGAATCACATAATCAGGACGCTGCATTTTACGGCCTAATGATTCCAAATATGCAGCAATCAATTCTACACCATGTTCATCATTCTCTCCCCAATAGGGTTTTGAAAATACGCAAGCAAAGCTTTCTCGAGGAGCATCGGCATTGTCATAACCGGGAGGGTTTGGCGCTTCTGCAGGGATTTCCTCCACTTCTTCTACAATGGGTTGGTTCCAAGGTTTGTCAGCAGCAGTCATGTTTCTTCACAATCCTTTCTTAGAGATAAATAAACAATCATATGAATCGATCCTTTACAGCGGTTCAAAAATGTTTATCCACCATAATAGAGCAGCTCTTCACTGCCCTTCTTTAGCGTGTTTTTTTCTTCCGTAAGGGCAAACGGCAATACAGCGCCCGCAGATTCGTTTTCCAAAGGTCTGTCGGGTTTCCGAAAGATAGGCGTCACATTTCTTAAAGTCAAACCGTTGGGAAAGTGCGTCGTTACAGTCGAAGGCCTTGCCCAAAATGGCTCCGGCAGGACAAATGTCGCGGCATTGGGTACAATCGCCGCAGCGGTTCTCTATGGGAGAATCCGGCTCCAGAGGCGCGTCCGTAAGTACCGTACCCAAACGAAGGCGTGGGCCATTCTGCGGAGAAATAAGAGAACAATTCTTTCCAATCCAACCAAGTCCCGCCATTTGGGCCGCCATGCGATGACTAAAAATGCCCCCTTCTTTGTTTTCACCGGTTCTTTGGGAGGCGGGGATAGGAAAAGAAAGGAATCCTTCTCGCTCCAAACGATTGTTCACGATCAACCCAATCCGATTAAGAAGACTGTTCGCAATATCATAATACGCCAAATAAGTATGGCTGGGATGATCCAACACTTCATCTACAACGCGACGGGGCAAATGGACCGCAAAAGACACAGCCCGAGTATAACCATCAAAGGTATCGCCATAGGCCTTATGAATGGCAGCAGCGGCGGTTTCCAATTCTGCGACGCCAAAGGCATCAGCGCCGGCATCAAAAACAATTTGTTGAAGGGTTTCTTTTAAATCCATCGTAAATCATAACTCCCCGTTATTTTACCTGCGGTTCATAGGGCTTGTTCAGCTGCCCCTCGCGGTATTTTTGCACGCCGAGAAGACGGGCGACAACCATGGCAATGGGAATGGAAGCAATACTGAACAACGCTCCCATTTTTGCGGATCCCTGTAGGACTGGATCGGAAAAAGCGGAGTTACAAACAAAAAGCGCCACCGTAAGCCCAACCCCGGCGACGAGACCGGCAACGACGAGATCCCGCTTCCGCATACCTTTGGGAAGCGCAAAACCAATCTTCAAGGCGATATATCCAAAGAAAAATACTCCAAAACATTTGCCCACGATAAGAGCAACGGATACTAAAACCGTGGGGATACCAATGGCGGAAAAAACCACACCGGCATTGCAAAGGCCAAAAAAGAACATCCCAAAGTCGACCACAGGTTTCCATTGACGATTAAATTTTTCCAAAGCTCGTTCGTCATCGGTATCGTCGATATCGGTAACATCTTCAGGCGCCACGGGCAAAAAGGGAATAATGAAAACCAAAGCCAATGCAGCATGAACATTTGCAGAATGCAGCCCATACCAGCAAGGAATTCCTCCCAGCAAAATGTACCACCAATAACTCTTTACACCAAAACGACGTAAGAGGAAGGCCACCACCATTCCGGCCAAACAAAACAGCAGATAAATGGGCATCACAGTACTGGTCGGATAGAAAATTGCGATAATAATAAGGCCCAAAGCATCATCAACAATAGCCAAAAGCAATAAATAGTTGATGGCGGGATGGCCGTCGCCAAATACAAGTTTCGCTGCCAGCCAAGCAATGGCAATGTCCGTTGCGGTGGGGATTCCCCAACCGTTGGTATATTCCGGAGAGCCAATGAGACTGTTTAACAGTAGATAAACAAAAACCGGTCCGAGCACACCACCCATCGTGGCAATCAATGGATTGATGGCTCTTTTCACAGGATTCAGCGAACCGCCGGGCTGAATTGATTCCACAATTTCCACCATGGCAGTGGCAAAGAAAAACACCATAAAAACATCCTCCACCAAAAAATGGATGGTGATGTCTCGGTAAATTGGGAAGTGAATAAAATGTTCATAAGTTTCCGGCGATAAATTGGCCCAAATCAGGGCAGCCACAATGCCAACAATCAGCGGAATGGAATACTCTTGTAAGAGCCCTAAAAATTTTTTCATATAACCCACTCTCAAAAGAAAAACAGTCAATTGATCTTCTCATTCTCTACAAACGATAAAAATACGACGATTCCATCATCCTTTGCCATTTTACTTATTAAATATTATAGAAGTCTCAATATAATAATACAAGGTATATTCAGTATATTTTAAAGAAAATACAAATTTCCCCAATTATGATTGTATCACTTATTTTTGAACACAGAGCTCTTGTATTTTGAATATTTTATGTAGATATAGTGTCCACATTATCTTCATTGACACGTTCTGGCAGTTGATTGATGCGGGAAGCAGCACAAGCAGCACCAAAACCGTTATCAATATTGACGACGGTAATTCCCGATGCACAGGAATTCAGCATTGAAAGCAAAGCTGCCAAACCGCCAAAATTTGCTCCATAACCGACACTGGTAGGAACCGCTATAAGGGGTTTATCATAAAGCCCTCCTACGACACTGGGAAGGGCCCCGTCCATACCTGCCAAAACAATGAGAACCCTGGCATTTTGAATCTCCGCGTCATGGGCCAAGAGACGATGAATTCCGGCTACACCGACATCGGTGATACGCAAGACTCGGTTTCCCATAATCTCGGCGGTGATCGCCGCTTCCTCCGCCACCGGCAAATCAGAAGTTCCGGCAGTAATTACGGCAATGGAACCGTGCGCCACCCGCTCCTTTTGATAAATCGTTAATGTTTGGGAAAGGGGGTGATATTCCGCCGCAGGAATTTTCGGCTTCACAGCGGCAAAAATTTCTTCCGAGCATTTGGTGGCCAAAATATTTCCCGCAGAACGCTGAAAAAGGGTTTCAATAATTGAAACGGATTGCTCCGCCGTTTTTCCTTTACAATAAACGACCTCGGGAAAACCGCGGCGTGATTCCCTCGCTAAATCCACGTGAGCAAACCCCAGATCGGCAAAGCCGCAGCGTTCCTGCTGCAATAGAGTGCAAAGATCATCTTGAGACAAGGAACCTTCTTTGTATTGTTCCAAATAACAGCGCAAATCATTCTCGTTCATAAAGAAAATCCCCTTTCTTTCCCCACTCTATTTAAGATTCCATGGGTTTTTTAATATTTTACCGCAAAACAGCAGAAAGGTAAAGAAAAGGATTGTCAAAGAAAGCGTTCTCCGTTATAATGAAATATTGAAATGAATACATTTACGGCTGATTTTACCATCGTAAAGTCATGAAAAGCAAAAATAATAGGAGGTCATCTCATGGCATTATCCTGTGGCATCGTGGGGCTTCCCCTCACGGGAAAAACCACTTTATTTAATCTAATGACCGGTCTTGATATGGAGATCAGTCATTTTTATTCCGGAAAAACCCAAGCCAATAAGGGAATCGCCCACATTCCCGACGAACGAGTCGATTTTTTGGCAGATCTGTACCATCCGAAAAAAACGACTTACGCGCAATTGGAAGTGATTGATATCCCCGGGCTGGTACAAGGCGCCAGCAAAGGGGAGGGATCTGGCAACAGTTTTTTGGAGGCCATCGGTGAAGTCGACATTTTAGTTCACGTTCTCCGCGCCTTTGAAAATGATGACATTATGCACGTGGACGATTCCGTCAACATCAAGCGAGATCTCGCTACGATTGATACGGAACTTCTTCTTTCGGATTTGGCTATCTGTGAAACGCGCTTGGAACGGATCAAAAGCCAGAGCCGCAAAAAAGTGGAAAATGCTTTAGAAGAACCGGTTTTGGAAAAGATCAAAGCAGCGCTGGAGGAAGAAATTCCCATGAGCTCTCTTAATTTGTCAGAAGAAGAAAAAGACGCGGTGGTACATCTTTCTTTTCTCACCAATAAACCTATGGTGCTAGTGGCAAATCTCGATGAAAAGCAGTTCAAATCGGGAGAATACCCTGGCAAGGATTATTTGCAGGAATATGCTACTGAAACCAAGCGGGAATTATTGGAAATTTGCGCTCAAACCGAGGCAGAGATCGCTCAATTAGACGATGAAGACCGCGCTTTATTTCTGGAGGATCTCAATATTGAAGAGCCTGGGATCAAACGGCTGGCAAAAACTGTCTATACCAGTTTGGGCCTGATCTCTTTCCTGACCGCCGGGGACGACGAAGTGAAGGCATGGACCATCCGACAGGGGCTCACCGCAAAGAAAGCCGCAGGAAAAATTCACTCTGACATTGAACGCGGATTTATTCGGGCAGAACTCATCGCTTACGACGATCTCAAGCGGTGCGGTACTATGGTCAAAGGCCGGGAACAGGGACTTGTGCGTTTGGAAGGGAAAGAATACGTCATGGCCGACGGCGATATTGTCAATTTCCGCTTCAATGTTTGACGGAGTGATCCTATGAAAGAAGTGACCATTTATACCGACGGCGCTTGTTCCGGGAATCCCGGTCCCGGCGGCTGGGGTGCTATTTTAGAATTTCGCGGCATTGAGAAAGAAATCTCAGGCTATGTTCCCAATACCACCAATCAAAGAATGGAGCTGACCGCAGCCCTCAAAGCATTGGAATTACTAAAAGAACCTTGCTTCGTACAGCTCCACAGCGACAGCGCCTATTTGATCCGAGGCTTCAATGAAAATTGGTTGGGAAAATGGGAGCAAAACGGTTGGAAAAACAGCAAAAAGGAACCTGTTTCCAATGAAGACCTATGGAAAGCCCTATTGGAACAGAACCGCCGTCACAAAATCACCTGGATCAAAGTAAAAGGCCACAGCGACAACCCCCTCAACAACCGCTGTGACGCTTTGGCTACAGGAGAAATCAAGAAACATCGCTAATTTTCTACCAAACCCGTAATATTTACGCAATATCATAAAAAAGGCCAAGACCTTACACTTTATCGGTCTTGGCCTTTTCTTTTTATGAATATCAACGCTGCAGGGGAAATCACGTATTACTCCGCAAGTTGGAACCCGTAATCCATCATAGCGGCACAGTCTTCATATCGAGCAGAGCTGTTCAGGGCAACGGCTATCAAAGTGCGTCCTTCCCGCTCCGCCGAAGCCATCAAACATTTTCCCGCCATGGCTGTGGTACCGGTTTTTAATCCTGTGGCCCCCTCATAAGAAAATAAAAACTTATTGATATTATTTACTTCTCTGCTTTGGCTGGGATACAGCCATGTCAATTCATGGCTGGTTGTTTTGGCCATGTCTGCCAATGTGTCATTTCTGAGGAATTCTGCTCCCAAAATTGCCATATCGTAGGCTGTTGTCATTTGACTGTGGTCGGAATAACCATTGACATTGACAGACGTCGTATGAACCGCCCCCAGAGCCCAAGCTTTGGTATCCATTAATTTTGCATAAAAAGAAATATCCCCGACTAAATGGTCAGCCATCGCCACAGCAGCATCATTGGCAGACCATAACAGCATCCCGTAGATCAGTTCCGACGCCTCCAAAATTTGGCCTTGTTCCAATCCCATCATTTGTCCATTATAAATGGTCTCAACCAAAGGCCCCACCATGACGTGGTCGGTCATTTCTAAATAGGGAACGGCCGTCAAAATATTTAATACTTTAATCAAACTTGCCGGAGCCATAGGAGCATCGCCATTTTTCTCCCAAAGCACTTCCAAAGTATTGCCGTCCATGAGAATTGCAGTATCGGCTTTTACTGTAGGCTCTTCCGCCACCAACGGAAAAGAGAAGGTCAGCATCGTAAAACATAAGACGCACAAAAAGAAAATCCGTTTCATATCACACCTCTGTTACAGTGTAATATGAAACGGATAAAATATGCGAGATAATTAAAGAAAAAGAATGACACATTTTGCGATATGTAAGATATGAAAAGCCCTCACTTGAATCCTTTACGATTCGCTATCTTCACCGTTACCGTCCCCACTGTCTGTAATGTTAATGCTATGGGAAACTTGCTCCGACCAGGCGCCGCGACTATCTTTCACGCGCAAAGTAACGGTCACTTCTCCCGGGGAATCATATCGCTCCTGACGGTTCTCCCATTCATAATCTACAATGTCGTCACCATCACGATCTGAAGCGTCAATGGTGAAAATGACTGTTTCCCCTACTTGATACGTTTCTTTATCTGCGGAGAAATCCACTTCCGGCGCATGATTATTTTCATTAGGAAGAAAGATATCAAGACGCTGCACTGATGCCGTATATTCTACGGTATATCCCACTGCATCGCAAAGATCAGCAACTGGAAGATATAAAACACCATCGGTTGCCACCGCTTCAGTAGACCAAGCAATTTCCTCTCCATCCAAAGAAACATTCCTGTCGCCGACAGTACCTTCCACTTTCCCCTCGGGCCCTTTCACTGAAAATGTGCCGTCATTTTCATCCCATTGCAATTTCATATCCATAACTTCGCAGAAATCTTCAGCAGGAGCCATGGTAACATCGCCATTGGCATACAAACGTTGCGTTAATGTTTTTGTTTCTCCATCGGCCACAGCAGTATCAGAATTCACAAAGAATACGCCGTGTCCCACAGTACCGCCACCGCCCAACAGTGCGATGACAATGATGACGACGATCACTGCCACGGCGGCAACCCCGCCAATCCATAACACTTTTTTACGCCGAAAAACAGATGCGTTTTTTTGCTTTACAGACGATGACTTCCGCTGTCGTTGCCTGATTTCCGTTTTTTCTTCTGTGATTGGAACCGAATTCCTTTCTTCTTTATTGGATAAGGAAGGTTCCTGGGTGCGCTGGCTCTTTCTCTTTTCATAAGCCGCACGGTTGGATCGTTGTTTCATTCCTCACACCTCTCACATTTAAAATCCTAAAGTTTCCCCTACCAGTACCACGGTAAAGTCCATATCCATGGCCGGACGTTTTAATATGGTATAAGCCCGACAAATACGGGTGGGGCTGTTGCAATCCATACAATGTCCTGTTTCCCCGCAAGGATTCGGCAAATGCAATCGTTTTACATTGGGCGGCGCCGCCAAAGTCTCAATGCGCTCCATAGCCTCTTCAATGTCTTTGCAAATCTTGTTCTTTCCAGCCACTACAATGACACGGCCAGGGCCAAAGATCATCGCAGCGACCCGATTGCCCCTGCCATCGCAGTTAACAAGATACCCCTGTTCCGTAATGGCATTGGAAGAAGAAAGAAAAAGATCAGCACGGCCTTCGGCTTTGCATAGAACATCTCTTTCTTCCACTGTAGCACCGGTACTGTGGTCAATGATTACGGCGCCGGCTTCCGCGACTTTCGCGGGAATATCCAAACTTTTCAATGTCATGGAACCACCGAATCCCACAGTTTGTCCTTTATGAAATTGTCCCGATAGATAATTCACGGCATCTTCTCTGGTTTCACAAAAAACAGTATGAAAACCATTCACCTTTAAATGGTGTAAAACCGTATCGATTCTTTCTTGTTCTATACGCGTCATATCATTTCACCTCATTTACCATGAGACGGCATTCCATCTCATTCACAAATTGTACTGCAGTGCGTCCTGAAAGCCCATGCTGCCATTTTTCCCAAAGCAAAGCGTCACGACGCAGTTCCGACCAGGGGATGTCCAACCCGCGGCGGCGGGCAATATCGGCGGCCATGGCCAAGAACTCTTCCTGATCAGGGTTGAGGAAAGCAATGGAAAGGCCGAAACGGTCCGACAAGGACATTTTTTCATCGGCATTTTCTCGGGCGTTGATTTCTCCGCCTTGCCGCTCGTCCCAAGTTTCCTTCACCAAATGGCGACGATTGGACGTGGCGTAAATCAAAACATTATCCCGCTGTTTGGTAAGACTTCCCTCCAAAACCGCTTTTAAAGATTTATAATCTGTCTCAAAATCATCAAAGGAGAGATCATCAATACAAACAATGAAATGGAGCCCAATCCCTTCCAAATAACGACAAAGAGCACCCAATGAAGTCAGATCTCCGCGGTCCAATTCCACCAGCCGAAGTCCCTCACGGTAATACTTTGTACCTACTGCCTTTACGGTAGAGGATTTTCCCGTTCCCCGTTCTCCGTAAAGCAAAACATTGTTGCCATGGCTCCCACGGAGAAAGGCTTCAGTGTTGCGGCAAATTTGAGTTTTCTGATCTTCATACCCTAAAAGCGTATCCATTTCCACCAGATCAGGGTGAAAAATGGGGAATACCCGATCTCTTTCCCAACGGAAAAAAGGATAAAAGGCAAAGTATCCAAAGCCACGGCGGCGGTAATACGCCACCAAAGCGTTGAGAAATGATTCCATATCTTTGCCTTCAAATAACGCAGTAAGCGATTCTTCTTCCTCCCCCCAAAGCATCTCACGGGAAGCAGGGCGATAATTCATAAAACAGGACTCCCATTGGGGGAATCCTCGACGTTTTATGGTTTTCAACTCAGCCAAGGCAATTTCCCATAGGGAGGAGCCCTCGATATCATCGCCGTTCAGCGCCCCTCGCGACAAGGAAGTATCGGCCATAATCATGGAAAAAACAGTGTAACGACTGCGAAGGTCACCTTTCACACCGTATGTTTCCGCCCAGGCCACAAGGTCTTCATTGGGAGGAGCGGCGGATTCATTGATGAATAACAAAAAAGTCACCTAGTTTCTTTGGATTGTGGATGCCATGACGTTCCAGTTACCAACCAAACCGATTGCGGCACAATGGTCTCTTGTTTTAAAACAGAGAGGGCAATGGAATCTTTGGGAACGCCCAGAGCCATGCCGCAGCCGAGTCCCAAATCCCCGGGGACAGAAATCCACAGGGGAGAAATCCCCTGTCCTTCCAAAACCTCTTCTGCCTCCAAGGTCTGGTGCATAGTTGCAAAAACCATCGCCAACTGTGCCTGTTCCATCATGAAATCATCCTTTCTCATATCATAACATAAAATCAGAGGAAAAACGATAATAATTTTATAGATTTCCCGTTTAATTTCTGGGATTTTCTACAATTATTTTATGCATCTTCTCGCCAAATGGTCCTTTCTTTTAATTTACAACTAAATATGGTATAATAACAGCGTAAAAAAGGATATCCAATCCATAAGGAGGACATCGATGAAAGACCCAAGATGTGACAAACTTGCCCAGCTGCTCGTAGAATATTCTACGGCATTGAACCCCGGTGAAAAAGTTTTGATTAACATGATAGGCGATGCCGAACCCTTGGCAAAAGCCATTGTGGAAAAAGTTTATGAGGCAAAGGCCATTCCGTTTTTGCATATTGAAAATCCCCAATTGGAGGCTGTTTGGTTAAAAGGTGCTACAGAAGAAACATTTACGACCCAGAGGACCTGGGAAGAACTGCAAATGCAAGCCATGGACGCTTATATTGGCATTCGCGCCACAGATAATAGCTTTACCATGAAGAGCGTACCGCCGGAAAAACATGAGTTAAACAGTACCCTTTTATGGGAGCCTGTCCACGGCAGGATCCGCGTTCCCAAAACAAAATGGGTAATCCTGCGTTATCCCAACGATTCCATGGCGCAACTGGCGGGGATGTCCACGGAAGAATTTGAAGATTTTTACTTTAACGTCTGCACCGTAGATTATAAAAAGATGTCCGCAGCCATGGAACCTTTAAAAGTATTGATGGAAAAAACTGACCGGGTTCGCATCGTAAGCCCCGGTACAGATCTTTCTTTTTCCATTAAAGGAATTCCCGCTGTCAAATGCGATGGACATATGAATATCCCCGACGGTGAAGTCTATACCGCACCGGTAAAGGATAGCGTCAACGGCGTAATCCGATATAATACCCCCTCCCCCCACGACGGCTTTGTTTTCACCGATATGGAGTTAACCTTTCAAGACGGTAAAATTATTAAAGCTGTTTCCAACGATACAGAGCGGTGCAATCGCATTTTTGATACTGATGACGGCAGTCGCTATGTGGGAGAGTTTGCCATTGGCGTCAATCCCAAAGTCAATCAGGCCATGGGGGATATCCTCTTTGACGAAAAGATCGCAGGTTCCATCCATTTCACCCCCGGCGCGTCTTACGACGATGCCTTTAACGGTAACAAAAGTGCGGTACACTGGGATCTGGTACTCATTCAAACGCCAGAATTCGGTGGAGGGGAAATCTGGTTCGACGATGTGTTGATCCGTAAAGACGGAAAATTCCTATTGCCGGAATTGGAACCTCTGAATCCCTAAGGTTCAAAACTTCCAAAAAAATTACAATCATCGGGGTATGATGGTGGGATTGGTTGCCCTCTTCGGCGGACCGCCATCATCAAAAAATACTTTTTCACAATTTTCAGAAATGAACTGTTCAAACAAATATATTTCAATATATTCTCTTTGCAATTAAGGTGGTGAAACCATGAGAAACAGCAAAATCATACAAATAACCATCCAAAACCATCAATATGATTTCCATTACGGTATCACCCTAGAGGAAATCCTTTTAACGTTGCCGCCCAAAACTTATCCTGTTGTCGCGGCTTATGTCAACGGTTATCTACAAGAATTAAGTTATATGCTGATTGCAGACAGTGAAATCCGCTGGATTGACATCTCAGAAAACATCGGTATGCGAATTTATCGCCAAAGCCAGCGGCTTTTACTGCTTTCAGCCCATAACAATGTCTTGCCTCATCGACAACTTCACATCAAACACTCGCTGGAAAACGGTACTTTTTGCCAAAGCCGGGGAGAAAATCCGTTGACAGAAAAAGAACTCAGCCTGTTGGAAGATGAAATGCATCGGCTGATTCGGTCGGAAACCCCCATCCGTAAGGTAACTATTTTCAGCGAAGACGCCAAAGCTTACTATCATCAGCGGTGCGAACATCAGGAGGCGGAACTCTTAGAGGCATCGGGAAAAAGTACTGTCGATTTTTACGAAATTGACAAAACCGTCGAAGCCTTCCAAGGAAACCTCGTAAGCAACTGCCGTTTCATCTCCCAATTCGACTTAGCTGCATTTGAAGACGGTTTTATCTTACGAGCTCCGAATCTCAAAGAACCCATGGCTCCTTTTTCGGGGAAATCCAATATCGGTTCTCTGATGAACCAGTGCGACCGTTTGGTGGAATCTTTGGAAATCAGTCGCGTTTCTGAACTGAACCGTGCCATTGATCAAGGCAAAGTAGGGCAAATCATTGAAATGGCGGAAATGATGCAAACGCAGCAACTGTTTCATATCGGCCAGACGATTATCGATGACATCGCCAACACTCGCCTGGTTTTAATTGCCGGGCCATCCTCTTCGGGAAAAACTACATTTTCCCACCGTCTGAGCGTTTTCTTCCGGATCAACGGCGTGGAACCAGTCACCATCGCCATGGACGATTATTTCGTAGATCGGGGATACACCCCCGTAGATGAAAACGGAAACTACGATTTTGAAAGCATCAACGCCCTGGATTTGGAACGTTTTGACAATGACTTATATCATCTCATCAACGGAGAAGCGGTGGAAACGCCGATCTTTGATTTCCACGAAGGAGTCCGCTCCAAAGAAACTCGGCGAATGCAAATGAATGATCAACAAATCCTCATCATCGAGGGCATCCATGGTCTCAATGAGCGCATTGCCCAGAGTGTACCCAAAGCCAATAAGCGGCGCATCTACATCAGCGCTTTGACCCAAATCAATATTGACCGCTACAATCCCATCTCCAGCACAGATAACCGCCTGATCCGCCGCATGACCAGAGATATGCAATTCCGGAGCACTTCCCCGGCGGAAACAATTGAGCGTTGGGAATCGGTGCGCACGGGAGAAGAAAAAAATATTTTCCCCTATCAAGAAAACGCGGACTTCTTCTTTAATACGGCTTTAATCTACGAATTGGCGGTTTTAAAACCGCTCATTGAACCGGAACTAAAAAAAATAACCACGAGTAATCGTTCCTATAATGAAGCGCGGCGAATTCTGTCCATTTTAGAATATTTCAAACCCATTGACGCCTCTATGGTGGCGCCAGGTTCATTGCTGAAAGAATTTATTGGAGGTTCCCCCTTTGCCGAAGCGTAACAGCAAACGAAAAATCACACTGCCCGCGGCCCTGGTTCTCTGCGTTGTCGCAGTTGTTTTCTACCTTATTCAAGATCAAGAAACAGAAACCGCTCCCGTTTCTTCTTATCCCGAGGGCTGTACCATGGAGGTCCACTTCATTGACGTTGGCCAAGGTATGGCAACTCTGATTCAACATGAAGGTGAAAACCTCCTCATCGACACCGGAGACCGCAGTGCGAAAGACGAACTGATGGCCTATCTGGAAGAAGCCGGTGTTACCGATTTCACTTACATCATCGGCAGCCACCCTCATGAAGATCATGTGGCAAATCTCGATGATGTGATCTTGGCCTACGATGTAGGCACTGTTTTCCTGACAGGCAGCGACTACGATTCCGCACTATGGGAGGATATTCAAACCGCCATTGAAACTTCTGGCGTTGTCACGGAGGATCCTCCAGCCGGTTATATCTGCACCATGGAAGATGTGCTGCTGGAATTTATGGCGCCGCTTCAGGAAGATACGGAATACAGCGACGTCAACGACTGGTCTTACGTGGTAAAGGTCACCCATGGTGAAGACACCTTCCTTTTTCCCGGTGACGCCACGGTTTACTCGGAAAATGAAATGCTTGCCTGGTATACCCGCGATGAGTTAAACGTGGACGTATTGGATGTGTCACACCATGGCTCTTATTTATCCAATTCGCCTCAATTTTTAGAGAAAGTCAGTGCGAATATATATACCATATCCTGTGGGGAAGACAATCAGTACGGCCATCCCCACAGCGACACCTTGAATCGCATCGCCGCATTGGGCGGAGAGGTCTACCGCACCGATGAAAGCGGCACCATCGTGATGGAAAGCTCTGGAAATTCCATTACCGTCAAAAATTAAAAAGCAATTAACCATACGACTATACGGTTCTTTGTGAGAATACTTGATATTTATGGAAAAATATGGTCTAATAATAGCTAGTATCTTTGATGAAAGCACCAACCAGGGAAGGCGGAGAAAGCAATGACGCAATACCGCAAAGCACGGATTGAAGACGTGGAAGACATCTATCAACTGATTATCAGCCATGCTAATGAAGGCACCATGCTGCCGCGTCCCAGGCAAAGCCTGTATGAGGATATTCGGGAATACATCGTGGCAGAGGAGGATGGAGAGCTCATCGCCGTGGGAGCGCTGCGCATTCTCTGGAAGGATCTGGCAGAGATCCGCTCCTTGGTAGTACAAAGTAATCATACCAGGCAGAACATTGGCAGAAAAATCGTATCTCTTTTAGAAGAGGAAGCCCGCGCACTGGGTTTGCCAAGGGTTTTTGCCCTCACATATCAGGAAGCCTTTTTTCTGCAATGCGGTTACCATACAATCTCCAACAAGGAACTGCCCCAAAAGGTATGGCGGGATTGTATTGATTGCCCAAAATTTCCCGACTGCGACGAAGTGGCAGTATTAAAAAACCTATAAATCACAGAAACAGAAGAGCGGAGGAACTCAAATGAAACTATGGGGCGGCAGATTCGCCAAAAACAATGATGAATTGATGGAGGATTTCCATTCCTCCATCACCTTTGATAAACGCCTTTACCGTGAGGATATTGCCGGTTCCCTGGCGCACAGTGCTATGCTGGCGAAACAGGGAATCATCAGCGAAGAGGAAGGAAATGCCATCCGGGCCGGCTTACAATCCATCTTAAAGGATATCGACGAAGGCCACGTAGAATTTGATATCAAAGCCGAAGATATTCACATGAATGTGGAGACCATGCTTATTGAGCGCATTGGCGACGTGGGGAAAAAGCTTCATACCGGCAGAAGCCGTAACGATCAAGTGGCACTGGACATTCGTCTCTATATGAAACGGGAAACCGATGAAGTGATCGCTCTGTTGGCTGATCTCAACGAAACGCTGATCACTATGGCGGAACAGCATAGGGAAACGGTTATGCCCGGATATACTCATTTACAGAAAGCCCAGCCCATTACCTTTGCTCATCACCTTATGGCATATTTTGAAATGTTCCTCAGAGATATGGGACGCTTACAAGACAGCAAAAAACGTCTCGACTCCATGGTATTGGGGTCCGGCGCTTTGGCAGGGACAGTATTCCCCCTGGATCGCAATTTTGTAGCGGAGCAGTTAGGCTTTGGAGAAATTTCTCATAATAGTCTCGACGGCGTTTCCGACCGCGATTTTGCCCTGGAATTTTTGGCAGCGGCTTCTACCATTATGATGCATCTATCTCGTTTTTCCGAAGAAATTATTTTCTGGTCTTCGGGAGAATTCGGCTTTGTTACCTTGGACGATGGATACAGCACCGGGTCTTCTATTATGCCCCAAAAGAAAAACCCCGACGCCGCAGAACTGGTACGGGGGAAAACGGGACGGGTTTACGGCGATTTAATGGCTTTGCTCACGGTCATGAAGGGCATCCCCCTAGCCTATAACAAAGATATGCAGGAGGACAAAGAGGCTCTCTTTGATGCTGTAGATACGGTAAAAAAATGCTTGATGATCTTTAAACCCATGGTGGCAACATTGACCATCCATGAAGAACGGATGCGGAACGATGCCGAAGGTGGTTTTATCAACGCAACCGATGCTGCCGACTACTTGGCAGAACGTGGCGTCCCATTTCGGGAGGCCCACGCTGTGGTAGGAAGCCTGATCCTCCATTGCGAAAAGGAAGGCAAAGCGTTGAAAGACCTGACCATAGAAGAATGGAAAGCCTTCTCCCCAGTTTTTTCCGAGGATATTTATGATTTCGTAACCATCGAGAAAAGTGTGCAACGTCGTCAAGTTCCCGGCGGCCCTGCTCCCCAGAGAGTTCAAGAAGCCATTGCCGCCGCAAAACAACGACTGGAGGCCATGAAATAAAGGAAACGCCATGAACGCAAAACGAAAGTCAGGCAGGATCTATACTATCCTTATCGCAATTTTTGCCTTGCTCTTTGTCAGCTCCGCAGTGGGATTTTTTCTCTCTTACTATAGTTATCAAAAGGGAGAAAAATTCTACCAAGAACTGTCCCAAGCGCGAACAGAGCAAAGCGGTTCTGCGCTGCCCACCGTCGATTTTGACGCGTTAAAAACCATCAATCGCAGCATTGTCGCCTGGATCTATCAAGAAGGGACTGGCATCAATTATCCCGTGGTACAGGGTGAAGACAACGATTATTATTTAAACCATCTGCTGAATGGTGATAAAAACAAATACGGAACCCCCTTTGTTGATTACCGTACTGTTGATCCGTTTAAAACCGCCATCACCATCGTCTATGGCCATAATATGAAGAACGGAGCTGTCTTTGCATCTCTGGTGGAATACGAAAACCAAAGTTATTATGAGGAACATCCCACCATATCCTTAATGACACCGGAAGGAAATTATACATTGGAAATTTTCAGCGGATTTGTCACTGACGGCAACAGCGATTTTTACCAACGAGAGTTTCAAAGCGACGATGACTTTTTGCAGTATGTGGCAAATGTTTCCGCGAATTCTGATTTTCAATGTGATGTGACGGTCTCCGCCACGGATTCCATTGTAATGTTAAGCACTTGTGCTTACGATTTTGATGAGGCGCGATATGTGCTTTTTGCAAAAATTGTCAAGGATCAGTAAATCGGTTGACCCTCCGCGGGCAACGATCAAACCGGCGAAACGCCGGTTTTTTTATTGCAATAACCACTAATTTGAAAAAAATAACAAACCGTGAAATATCGACGGCATTCCATGTTCCATGGTTTTCCGCCGCGCATATTTCCATGGAAATGCGTTAAAATAATTTTAAATTCATGGAGGAGGTATTACAAAAATGACAACCAAAGAATTGCTTTATATCGAAGACGCTCTTGGCCACGCACAGTTTTTTCAGACCAAATGCCAAGAAACCGCAAATAAAATCCAAGATCAGGAACTGCGCGCTTGTGTGGAACAAATGGCGCAAAAGCACCAGCAGATGTTCCAAAAATTTTATGGTTTACTTTAATTTCACAGGAGGAGCTTATCATGCAAACCCAAACAAACGATAAAAATCTGATGGAAGATATTCTTTTACTAGAAAAAGGCGCTTGCGATTTGTTTATGCACGGAGCCATTGAGTCTTCCAGCAACAACGTCCACCAAGCGTTTAACGACGCCTTGAATGATTCTTTATGTATGCAAGATACCATTTACGATAAGATGGCAGCCAAGGGATGGTATCCTACCGAACAGGCAGAACAACAGAAAATCAACTCTGTGAAACAAAAATTCAGCATGCAGTCATAACTTTCAACAAACTTAAGGCGGAATCCTACATCCATTTCAAAATATCATAGAGATCCAAACTGAAAAAAAGCGCAGACCGAAATTTCGGCCTGCGCTTTTTTTAGTTAAAGCAAAATTAAACGTGAAAGCGATCATAAGACTTATAGCAATCGAGACAAAGGAGTTCATCTCCTTGAATTCTTATCATATTTTCTGCTGTAGATTCCCCACAGCAACTGCATATCACCGATTGAAATATCCGTGCCTTTTCCGGTAAATTAATCAAAACTTTTTTCACATCAAACATCTCTTCCGGCGTACAGCTTTGATAATACGAGAACAACTCTGATTTCTTCATACCTTCGGGAGTTGGCTTCAATACCAGACGAACTGACTGCCCCGTATTTCTACGGTAGAACGAAAATGCCTGTTTACCGCGGAGATGAAATAGAAGGTTTCCTTTTCCAACACTACATCCTAAAATTACTTGGATTGCATCGACACCGCAAGCATCGTTTTCAGAAATACAGACAAGTTCTTCATCTGATGACATACATAAATTTTCCTTCGCATCCAACCCCAAAAGATGGAGTGCATAAAGAGAAGCTTTATAACCAATGGTTAATCCACCGCATTCATGGCCATGAAAGGCCACACACCGTTCCCAAATTTCTCGATTCATCTTATATTCTTCTTTCTTGATATCAAATCAAATGGCTGCGATCTTCATAAGTTGTATGAAGCAGTTCATGGGCTTTGTGGCTGTTGGGTTCCCCAAAGAATTCGTCATAGATGTATTTGATGGCGGGGTTTTCATGAGATTTGCGAATGGGCAACGATTGGTCGGTATCATAAACAGATACGATACGACGATCCATCTTTTTCCAATTTTTAATGGGGTTCCCGCCACCACCAATACAGCCACCGGGACACGCCATCACTTCAATAAAGTGATAGTCGGCTTCGCCACGTTTTAAGGCTTCCATCAGCTTTCTGGCGTTTCCAAGGCCGTGGGCTACGGCGATTTTCACGTCAATATCACCGACGGGAATGGTCGCTTCCTTAATCCCTTCAAAACCGCGAACTTCTGTAAAGTCAATCGTCTTCAATTCTTCTTTGGTGACAAGCTCATAAACGGTACGGAGCGCTGCTTCCATTACACCGCCGGTAGCGCCGAAAATCTCACCGGCACCGGAACCTTCTCCAAAGGGGACATCAAAGGGCGTATCGGGCAAGGTCTTAAAATCAATGCCGGCGTTCCGAATCATGCGGGCCAACTCCTGCACGGTCAAAGCGACATCAACGTCCTGATAACCGTCACGGCCAAGTTCGGGACGTTTGCATTCAAATTTCTTCGCAGTACAAGGCATGATAGAAACGCTAAAGATCTCTTCCGGTTTTTTATCGATCTTTTCTGCATAGAAGGTCTTAATCACTGCGCCAAACATTCCTTGGGGCGATTTCGCCGTAGAAAGATGGGGCAAGTATTCGGGATAGAAGGTTTCGCAGAATTTTACCCAACCTGGCGAACAAGACGTAATCATAGGAAGAACGCCATTGTTATTGAGACGGTGAAGTAATTCTGTTCCTTCTTCCATGATGGTAAGATCCGCAGTAAAGTCCGTATCAAAGACGACATCAAAGCCGAGACGTTTCATAGCGGTAACAAGACGGCCAGTGCTGACAGTTCCGACTTCTTCTCCCAAAGCTTCAGCTAAGGTAATACGGACCGCCGGAGCAACTTGAGCCACGGTGTATTGATTGGGATTATCAATAGCGTCCCATACTTCCGCAGTATCATCATGAATCGTAAGAGCACCGGTAGGGCAAGCCTGGACGCATTGGCCGCAATTCACGCAGACCGTATCAGCCAAATCTCTTCCAAAAGGCGGACGATACAAAGTTTCAAATCCACGTTTTTCTTTTGCCAAAGCATGAACCGTCTGGATTTCGCTGCAAACGTATTCACAACGGCCGCAAATGATACATTTGGAAGGATCCCGAACAATCGAAGGAGAAGACGTATCCTTTTCTCCATGGCGCACATCCAAAGGAAAACGAAAACCTTTATTCACATGCAGCTCTTCTGCCACTGCCTGCAATTCGCAGATACCGCTGCGGTCGCAGTGGAGGCAGTCCTGATTATGACGAGACAGAATCAATTCGAGAACATCGCGACGGGCTTGGCGAACTTTGGCAGAATTGGTCTTAATGACCATTCCTTCCGTCACCGGTGTGGCACAAGCGGGAGCAAGCAAACGTGCGCCTTCCACTTCAACGACGCAGATTCGACAGTTTGCCTTGACATTCTGGTCAGGATGGTAACAAAGTGTAGGAATATGAATATTGAGACTGCGGGCCGCCTCCAAAATCGTGGTATTTTCCGCCACTTCCAGAGGGAAGCCGTCAATGGTAATATGGATCATCCTCGAACCCCCCTTTCAATAGCTTTGATATAAGTGCCGCGGAAATTGCGAAGGCTGCTCATAACAGCCACAGGCGACGCCTGGCCCAAACCGCATAATGCAGCAATATACATGGTAGAAGACAGTTCCCCAAGGGTATCGAGATCTTCCATTTTACCATGCCCCGCATTGATGCGACGAACAATATCCAAAATGCGCTTGTTACCTTCGCGGCAGGGGGTACATTTACCGCAACTTTCATGAACGAAGAAGGTCATGATGTTTTCTACAATATCGAGAATGTCACTGAAGTCATCGATTACCATAATGGTTCCAGTGCCGAAAATAACATCATTTTTGGCACAGCTGTCGATGTCCATGGGTAAATCAATCTGATTGGAATTGATTAAACTACCAGACTGACCACCCAGCATAAAACCTAAGAGGTCATGGCCGTCTTTAACACCGCCATGAGCTTCAAAAATATCACGAAGATTGGTGCCCATGGGATACTCATAAACGCCTGGTTCGGCAATATTGCCGCAAAGGGTAAATGCTTTAGTACCCGGGCAATTGGGCACACCAATGGAACGGAACCAATCGGGACCGCGACGAATGATTTCAGGAATGTTCGCTAAAGTTTCCGCGTTATTCACTACGGTAGGTTTGCCATAAAGACCAGAAACTCCAGGGTACGGCGGCTTAAAACGAGGTTCGCCTCGATATCCTTCAATGGATTCGATCAACGCCGTTTCTTCTCCGCAGACGTAAGCGCCGCCACCGGATACCAACGTAATATCGAAACTGAAATCAGAACCTAAAATACGGTCCCCCAGATAATTGGCGGCTCTAGCATTAGCCAGGGCCTCTTCAATTACAGGCACAATATTGGTGTATTCATAGCGCAAATAGATATATCCCTTGCTGGCGCCTACGGCATAAGCCGCCAAAGCCATGCCTTCAAAAACGCTGTGGGGATCTTTGCTGAGGATAATACGGTCTTTATTAGTGCCGGGTTCCCCTTCGTCAGCATTGCAGATCACATATTTTATATCCGCATCTGTATTTGCAGCGAACTGCCATTTTTTCCCAGTAGGGAAAGCCGCGCCGCCGCGGCCTCTAAGACCGGACTGTTCGACATCATGAATGATTGCTTGAGGCGGCAAGTCCAATGCAGTCCGAAGGGCGGAGTAACCGTTGCGAATACAATAATCCTCTACGCTCACGGGGTTTACCCGTCCCACATTACGAAGAACAATGCGGTTTTCATTTAACATTTACTCCACCTCCCCATCTTGATACTTTTCCAAAAGGGTGATGACACGACCGGGGGTCAAATTGGAATAAGCTTTATCGTTGATCATAATGGCCGGAGATTCCACACAAAGCCCCAAACATTCACAAGTTTCTAAGGTAAAAAGACCATCCCGGGTTGTTTCACCGGGCTGGATCCCCAAAGTTTTTACAATGGCATCGTAAATGCCTCGGGATCCCCGTACATGGCAAGGTACGCTTTTACAAATACGCACCACGTATTTTCCTCTGGGTTGGTCAGACAACATAGAATAAAATGTAATATAACCGTACAATTCAGAAATGGGAATTCCCGTCACATCGCTGACAATCAATGCCGCTTCCCGGGGAATTCCATTGCCGGATGCTTCCTGCACATCAAACATAATGCGCATGAGTTGATCCGGCTCATCGTGATAACGGCCGGCAATTTCCGCAATTTTGGCGCGTTTTTCCTCACTGAGAGCAAATTCTACGCTCATTGTCACTACCTCCTTATTCTCGTGGTAAGAATGTCATTCCTTTTCTCTCCTGCATAGGCGAGCACAAACCATATTACGCCAAAATTCCGGTAACATTTTCCCCTGATGTTGCCGGTCTGCCGGTCAACAAAGATAAAGCCTTTTCAGCAAAATACAGTTTTATAATGTTTCGCCATAGAATCCTTTGCTTGTAATAAATTTACCATATTGTTTGAATGTTCGCAATAGTTTTTTAAACTCTTTCTAAAATTTATGTGAAAAGCGAAATTTTACCATAGATTTCTAACTTTCCGTTTATCATGAAACTGCAATGCCATAAAGCAATGCGGTCAAACGGTTTTAAATCAATTAAAATTTTTTTCAAACAACCGGTAATTTATATAAAATGATTCTTTGAAAAGATTAATTGCATTTTATAGAAAATTAGAGTATAATATATGTTTGCGGATATTTTAATTAATCTGCTTTTGGATAGTATTTATTTGGAGGCTTACCTTTGAAACGAGAAGAATTACGAAATATTGCAATCATCGCCCACGTTGACCATGGGAAAACAACCCTGGTCGACCATATGCTCCGCCAAAGCGGAACCTTCCGCGACAATCAGGTCGTTCAAGAACGGGTCATGGACTCCAACGACCTGGAGCGGGAACGGGGTATCACCATTTTGGCGAAGAATACTTCCGCCGAGTACAAAGGTGTCAAAATCAATATTGTGGATACTCCCGGCCACGCTGACTTCGGCGGGGAAGTGGAACGGGTACTAAAAATGGTCAACGGCGTTTTACTGTTGGTAGACGCATCGGAGGGGCCCATGCCCCAAACCCGCTTTGTGCTGGAAAAAGCTTTGGCTTTGAACCATCGGGTGATTGTTCTCATCAACAAAATTGATCGCCCCGACCGCCGCATTGATGAAGTCGTCGACGAAGTACTGGAATTGCTGATGGATCTTGGCGCCAATGAGGAACAGTTGGACAGCCCCTTTATCTATTGCTCAGGCCGCCACGGTACCGCGACTTTAGATTACCACCAGGAAGGCAAAGACCTTACTCCCCTGTTCGATACCATTTTAGATTATATTGAACCACCGGAAGGCAACCCCAACGGACCGTTGAGCGTTCTGGTGTCCTCCATCGACTACAACGAATATGTCGGGCGCATCGCTGTGGGCCGCATTGAACGGGGAACCATCCACCAGAATCAGGAAGTTGTCGTCTGCGACTATTTCAAAGAAGACTTGCACAATAAAGCAAAAATCACTGCCATCTATCAGATCGACGGTTTGGACAGGACCCCGGTGACCGAGGCCATGGCAGGCGATATTATCTCTTTTTCCGGCATTGAGGATGTGAATATCGGCAATACGGTATGCGACCCCGATTGCGTAGAACCGTTGCCCTTTGTAAAAATTTCCGAACCCACGGTGGAAATGACCTTTTCCGTCAATGACAGCCCTTTCGCGGGCCAAGAAGGGAAATACGTGACCTCACGTCAGCTCCGCGACCGCTTGTACCGCGAATTATTAAAGGACGTTTCCCTCCATGTGGAAGATACCGACAGCGCCGACAGTTTTAAGGTCATGGGTCGCGGGGAAATGCATCTCTCCATCTTAATTGAAAATATGCGCAGAGAAGGCTATGAATTCCAGGTAAGCACGCCGAAAGTTCTTTTTAAAGAAGTCAACGGCGAAAAATTGGAACCCTATGAAGAACTGATTATCGACGTCCCCGAAGACTCCATGGGTACGGTGATGGAATCTATGGGACTGCGTAAAGGGGAACTCCGTGCCATGCAGCCTGTGGGCAGCCGTGTAAAAATGGAATTTATCATTCCCAGCCGTGGGCTCTTCGGCTACCGCAGCGAGTTTCTCACCAATACCCGCGGGGAGGGTATTTTGAACTCCGTATTCTACAATTACGGCCCTTACAAAGGGGAAATGACTCAAAGAAGCAATGGTTCTCTGGTTGCTTTTGAAGAAGGAGAAAGCATCACCTACGGCCTTTACAACGCCCAGGAACGGGGCACCCTATTCATCGGCCCCGGGGAACGGGTCTACGCCGGCATGGTGGTGGGATATTCCCCGAAAAGTGACGATATCACCGTCAATGTCTGCAAAAAGAAGCAAGCCACCAACACCCGGGCTGCCGGCAGCGACGAGGCCCTGCGCCTAACGCCGCCGAGGGTCATGAGCCTGGAAGAAGCCCTGGAGTTTATGAATGACGACGAACTTCTGGAAGTCACGCCGGAGCATTTCCGCATTCGGAAACAGATCCTCGATCACGCCCAGAGGATGCGGGCGTTGAAACACCGCAAATCCGGGGAAAACGCATAAGCAGTATCATACATATATATTATAACAAAAGACCGTGGAAACACCACGGTCTTTTTGATATTTTTCAAATACGTTTGAGTGCCCTAGGGAAATCCCATGATCTCAAAAGGATCCGAGTCTGCTTCACGCTGCCTGCCATTACTTTTTCTCCTTTATGGATCGCTTCACAAAACACACCAACTGAACGATGCAAAGGAGCGTCGCAAGGTGGAGAGTAAAGCCTCCCAAAACGAACATACCAAGCACGCCGTCGCCGCCCCAAATGATTTCCGCCACAGAATCGAAAAGGCCCAAATTGTAGCAAACGACAAAAGCATAATAGAGCGCTAACAACACATAGAGAACGGAAAAACCGGGACGCAGGAAAAAGCGGCCAAACTTGATTTTGCAAAAAATGGGGATCCCTATCAACAACAGCCATTCCAGCACTGTCAACCAATAGATATCACAAGACATGATAAGAAAGGTCACAAAATCTTCAGGGAGATCCCAAAACATCTCTAACATCATCTACCATACCTCCTCAAATCTGCCCTGTATTTTCAAATAACGATAGGCACCCATAGGCCCGTGGCGCGGTGGGATGCATTGCTCACCGGTGGTTTTTTGCTTCCCTGGCAAAGAGCCGCCACTGCACAAGCAAGGCGATCAAATAAACCACGATGAGCAGCCACATGACCGGGCCAAAAAAAATGATTTCATCGCCGGGCCCCATGAAACGGTAAAAAAGATAAAAGAGAACAGCCACTATGGGAATCCCCCAAAGGAACCCCCGAAAGAAACGGCCGTATTTGATTTTACAGATCAACGGGACTAAAATCACTCCCGCCAGCGGTATCACATCGATGACCTCCATCGCCGACCACATCCATTCTGCCATGAAATCTCACCTCTCACTGTTTCCGCTCTTTACATCTGCCCGGTATTTTTCAGATAACGATATAATAACCCTGCAGAACCCCGTTGTGCAGTCCCTAAAACAGATTTCGTTGCTGACATAATTTCTGATAGAGCACCAGAGGGTGTATATGTCTTACAAATGGGATATTTCGCTTTAGCCAGTGATGCCCAGTTGTTGGCCATGCCGATGAAGGTACTGTTCATGACATAATTATAAGTATCATTGGGAGCGCTGGAAACCCGATAATAACTTGGATTTGAGTTAAGTTGCGTATTGACCCAATTCTCATATTCCAAATGATTAGATAGAGGAGCAGTAGCGTTACTGGCATGATGAGGTGTATTCAGATCCTCCAAATAGTGGATGGCCATGCCGAGCTCTTTGAAGCCCAGTTTTTTCTGGCCGGATTGCCACTGTACCACGGCGTTATAGTAGTGATCGTTAAAGTTGCGATACGCATTTTTGGCGGACGTGCCGGTTCTATAGCTATCTCCTTTGTCAGGATCATAGAAATGCCCCGCATATCCATGACTGTTCTCAAGACTGTCTGTTTTTACCGCGTAGTATTCCACAATGTTGATGCCCTTCACATAAGGGCAGCCCGCCATTTTAGGGGAATAGGATTTCGTATATTTATTGTATCCGGTGGAGGTTTTGGCCTTTAAAATTTTAAATGCCTGTACCGTGATGAAGTCATGGCTGCTCCCCGCCCAGGACACCGTTGCGGTTCCTTCGTCGGCTTCAGAGGGCAAAGTTTCCATTGACGCGAAATAGGAAACCCCATGAGGATTTTCTTCCTCTTCGGAGGACTCCCCTTGGCTTTGCAGAGCAGCGACATATGCGGCAGCTTCTGCATCGTTGGCGGCGCGTTCTTCTGCCGTCAATTCCTCAACGCCTTCATAGGAAAGAATGACTCCGTCCACTGCAAGGTCAGGCTTTGTGGTAAGCAGATGATAACGGTACAAAAGCTGGGCGGCTTCCCCCTTTGTCATTGTCGCGGTGGGATGCAGGGAAGCGTCCCCTTCGACGGAAAGGAACCCGGCGTCGTAAAACTTCCTCACAGCCTCCGCTGCCCAGGAGGAAATTTCATCATCGTCGTCAAACATTGCCTGGCCTTCTTCAAGCATTGGCAAATACTCATAATTTGCTAAGCCGTCCGACAACTGATATAAAATATAGATTGCCTCTTCTTTGGTCAATCCGCCCTCCGGAGTAAAGGCATTGCCTTCATGATTGAGCACCAAATGGTTTGTGGTGACTGCCGCGGAATTGTCCTCCATCAAGGAGAAACTCCTCATGTGTCATGGTTGCTTCGGCATGATACTGCGTTCCATTTTGAGGGATCGCGTCCAAAGCGTCGAGATAAACAATGGCGTCATGATAAGGAGAAGATTGGGTCACATCTTCAAAGGGCGCTGCCGTTTCTGCCAATGCGTCAAAAGAAACAGTATCACCGGTTTTCCATGTTTCTGTAGCCCAAGCTCCTGAAGTAACACTCATCAACAATATCAATACAAAAACAAAAGATAATACTTTTTTCATAAAACATCCTTCCCATTTTTTTTGTAAGGAACGCTGTATTAAAATATTGATTTTTGCCTTTTGACGCCTCCTTTCCCAGAATTTGCTGTTCCTTATCAACCCCAAAAATCCAATATATCCCATTTTTAATCCTATCATACTATACTATTTTTAATATTGCAAGAATTTTCTTTCTAAATTTATAAAGTTAACATATATGAATTTACTAAACTCTCCTCAGCAGCAACACAAAAAAGCCCGAGCAAACCTCGGGCTTAGATGTTTTTATGTTCTGTTTATGTGTATTTATTTCTCTCTTATTTTCTTTCGCAGTTTTTATCTTTAGCTTTTTCCCAGAATTTTCACCATATCGCCGTTTTTCAACGAAGCAGCGTTGGCTTCATCCATATCCACGTGCATTTCCAGCTTAAATTTATCGCTGACACGAACCAACACTTCTAAGAATATCAGTCCCCGTTCGGTGCAAGTCTGGACATTCACTTTATCCTTGTCCTTCAAACCAAGACGGGCAGCGTCAGATGTATGCATATGGATATGCTTCACAGCGATGATACAACCCTCAGGAGCGGTAACGGTTCCTTTGGGCCCCACAATGGTGATGGGAGCGGAACCGGCCAAATCGCCGGAATCTCTCAAAGGGGCCTGGATTCCCAGTTTGAAACAGTCAGCAACAGAAACTTCCACTTGCGTCTGTTTTCTGGCAGGACCGAGAAGGCGCACACGCTCGATGGCCCCGCCGGGTCCTACGATGGTCATCACTTCCTTACAGGCGAATTGACCGGGCTGGGAAAGATCTTTCAAATGGGTCATGGTAGCCCCTTTCCCAAAAAGAACCTCGAAGTCTTCCTGGCTCAGATGAATATGGCGGTTGGAAACACCAACGGGAACCATATCACCAGAAGGAGAAGGAACAGAAGCGGTATTCCCCATTTGTTCCTGAACGATTTTTGCTACCAAGGCAGCCAATTCTTGTTCATTCATGGCAATTCCCCCTTATCGGGACTGAAGCTGCGCCAAGACCTGTTTGACCACATCAGAGATGACATCAGCATTGCAGGTCGTGGAGGAAGTGGTACAGCAAGAAGTTTCTTTCGCCCCTCTGACATCGGGTTCACAAATACCATAAGCCAATTTTTTGATATTAATCAAATGCATGGGGCTTAGATTTTCCGAAAGGCTGCTGCCGCCACAGGTACCGCAACCCAAAGTGAGCGACGGCGTAATACCGGTGGTATATCCAATGCCGCCCAGGGAAGAAGGCGTATTGGCTAAAATACGGGAAACAGGTTTTTTGGCGAATTCGCGGATAATGGAATCATCTTGGGAATGGATAACCAAAGAATGACCAATTCCGCCAATGCTCAAAAGCCCCTCACAGAGAGCGCAGGCATCATGCCAATCTTTGACACAATAGAACCCCAAAACGCTAGTAAGCTTTTCATGGGACAGCGGATATTCATCGCCATAACCGTCCATAGGAGCAATGAGCAGTTTTGTCCCCTTAGGAACAGAGATTCCAGCGTGTTCCGCAAGATATTCGGCGGTTTTTCCAACGTAGGCGGCGGCCATGCCGTTGGAAGGAGTCATGATGAGTTTTGCTACTTTGGCGGATTCGTCATCATTCATAATGTAGCAGTTATTCGCCTTTAATTCCGCGATAACTTGATCTTTCACAGGAGCGTCAGCAACAATGGCCTGTTCCGAAGCGCAGATCATGCCGTTGTCAAAGGTTTTGCTGATTACAATGTCGCGCACTGCTTTTTTCACATCGGCAGTTCGCTCAATGAAAGCAGGAACATTCCCAGCGCCAACCCCCAAAGCGGGCTTCCCGGCACTGTAAGCAGATTTTACCAGGCCAGGGCCACCGGTAGCCACAATAACAGAAATATTATCGTTGTGCATTAAGGCATCGGCTCCCTGCATGCTAACTTTGGAAAGACAGCTGATAATACCATCGGGCGCTCCTACACGAGAAGCAGCGTCCTGAAGCACCTGAGCCGCAGCACAGCTGCATTTTACAGCATTGGGATGGGGAGAGAATACAATGGCGTTTCCGGCTTTCACAGCGCACATGGCGTTATGGATTAAGGTAGAAGTTGGATTGGTCGTGGGAATAATCCCCATCACAACCCCTACGGGAACCGCAACATCGTAAACTTTATTCACAGGGTCTTCAGCAATGAAGCCTGTGGTTTTCATATCTTTGATATACTCATAAACGGTTTTTGCAGCAAAGGTATTTTTAACGATTTTATCTTCGTAAACACCGTACTTCGTTTCATCACAAGCCATTCTAGCCAACCACTCAGCGTTGGCTACAACAGCGTCGCACATGGCTTTGACGATTTCATCCAGTTTCTCCTGGGTAAAAGTAGCCAAAATTGCCTGGGCTTCTTTGGCTTTGCGGGCAACGTCCCGTGTTTCCTGGATAATTCTTAAATCATAATCAAGAGTCAATTGAGAAATCCCCCTTTCTCTTTCCGTAGATTTCCACAAAAATAAGTGAAAAAGGCGATACTTAACAAACCTTTCCAATGAGTTCTTTTAGAAAGGCAGGGGAAAGATGTCATTTTTCAGTCATTTTTGTTTTGCCTTTAAAATCTCAGCGATTAAAAGACCTTTATTGGCAACGGAAATCTCTCTGCCGGCAATGCCGATCCCTTCGGTATTGCGGGCAATTTTTCTCAGTTCTCTGACCGCCATCCCTTCCAATTCGGCACGGACAGATACTTCCACAGCGTCAACGGTTGCGGCCTCTTCTTCTATAGGCGCATCATTCTCCTCTTCTGTGGCGGTATCTTCCGCCGAAGCAGCCGTTTCGGCCGTTTCGGCGGAAGCATCCGTTTTTTCCATTTCCCCTTTCCCATCATCTTCCAATGGGGAAGAAGGATCATCATCGGGATCGTCGGAAGGTAAAGAAGGTAAAATATACTCTACTTCGTGATGGGGTCTCGGAATTACATGAACAGAAATCAATTCGCCGACTCTTTGAGCAGCAGCAGCACCGGCATCGGTGGCTGCTTTGACCGCGCCGACGTCGCCGCGGACCATAACGGTTACATAAGCGCCGCCAACATGGACTTTGCCGATCAAGGTAACGTTTGCGGCTTTGACCATGGCATCGGCTGCTTCAATAGAGCCGACAAGACCTTTGGTTTCAATCATGCCCAGGGCGATATTTTGTCCCATCATTAGTTTCCAACCCCTTTACCTAAAATTGATACGACGTATTTATTATTCGGCATCGTTACCGAGTTTGGGAAGAATGTATTCCACTTCATGGTGCGGTCTGGGAATGACATGGACGGAGATCAATTCACCGACTCTTTGAGCGGCGGCAGCACCGGCATCGGTGGCTGCTTTGACCGCGCCGACGTCGCCGCGGACCATAACGGTTACATAAGCGCCGCCAACATGGACTTTGCCGATCAAGGTAACGTTTGCGGCTTTGACCATGGCATCGGCTGCTTCAATAGAGCCGACAAGACCTTTGGTTTCAATCATACCTAATGCGATGTTTGTCATTATAATTTCCTCCTAAAATTTAAGAAATTTAATCGAGTTAAATCAGTTCAAACCAATTCGCGGGATACGTTACGAAGAAGAATTTCGCATGATCCGGCGTGGAGAAGGTGACGGTAGTATTGGCGGGGATATAGAAGGAATCCCCGGGATAGCCGGTATATTTTTTACCGTTTACAATAAATTCCAAGGTGCCTTCGATCACATAATCCATTTCATCGTATGTCAGTGTCCAAGGAAGCTGGGAATGATCGAACTGCATGATACCGGAAGTCAGATTGGGACTTTCTTTGGGATTGGTAAATTCTTTGATCCAAATCCCCGGATAATCCTTTTCGCCATCATTAAAGGGTTCCAGTTTTACACTATCGCCTTTAATAAGCATAAAACCTGTTTCCGGATCGATGGCCCGAACCAAATCCGATTGGGGGCAATCGGCGTTGGTGTTGACACCTAACTGACTCATCACTTGCTGCACAATCTGGGCGACCATGGCCGGATCTACCCCCTGATTTCCTTGGGTAGGAACAGCAGCGGGAACATCTTCCGTGGAACAAGTGGTACAAGGTGCACTTTGCGCAGCCTGAGGCGCAGTGGGAGCAATGGCTTGGAACGCTACGGGATTGGCCTTGGGCCAAGGCGTCGTAGCGGAAGAAGGTGTGGGCTGAGTTCTCACGGCACAATTAGTAATCTGGCCTGCTTCCGGCCAGGGAGACGTAATCAGCGTATTGCTTTCACGATAACCGGGTACCGGCGGGCAATAGGTCGCGGGAGAAACCGCTTGGGACCGTTCCACAACCGCTCCGGCAGTAACCACAGGAGAAGCATTGGCAGACGTAACTTGGCCAGTTTCAACTGCGGGAACCGTCGCGGTACAGCAGGGAGCCGCAGCCTTCACAATTTTCACACCGAATTCATTGGCAGCATCTCGAGCAGCCGGGGTAATGAGCGTATCATCATCTACCATGAATTCAGTTTGACCTTTTTCAGACAGTGTTTTAATATCCACAACGGAAATAAGTCTTTTCAAGTCTTGTTCACCTCCTTAGTTTAACAATAAATTTTAAATATGGAAATGTTATAAAATGGAAGTCTTTAAATTTTTGTGCGGCGAAGGAATGATTACAGTTTCTACCAGCATTCCTTTGGAGCTGCACTCTTCTTTTCCTGCGGCAATGGAAGTTTTCACGGAACCCACGTCACCAGTGAGGGTTACGAAGGATTTTCCGCCGATCCCCATCCCCACGCGAACTTCAATCAAATCAACTTCACCGGCTTTGACGGCAGAGTCGGCTGCCACAATCAATGAAGCAATGGAAAAAGCTTCGATGACGCCCAGCGCCTGAAGTTCGTAAACAGAAGTGGCACAGGAAATGGCTTTGATCACAGCGGGATGAACATTGGGAATGACGAAATCATCCACTACATGGCCGCCGCCAATGGCCTTCCCGGCATTGACGGAGTTTTCCACAGCACTAACGTCGCCGCAAATCAAAACAATGTATTTACCGGGACAAATCGGCTTTGCTTCCAAAAGTTCGATATTGGCTGCTTTCAGCATGGCGTCTGCAGCCTCAATCCCTTTAGCAATGCTGACAAATTCAACAAGACCGATTGCACGAATCATGATTGTACACCCCCTCGGGTAATGACGATGGCACTGTCGCTCACTTCTGCGATCACACCGCTGATGCTGGCGTGAATATTAGCTCCCAAGGCATCCTCGGGAATTTTTGCGACAAGATCGCCTTTGGTTACAGATTGTCCGGCAGTCACCACGGGAACCGAAGGTGCGCCGATATGCTGTCTCAACGGTAATGTCACTTTATCAAAAGTAAATGTTTCGTCGGTCAGCGGTGCCTTTACATCATAAAGTTTCAAATTGAGACGGCTGATCAGACGCTTGGTGGGAATTTTGCGATCCTTACGATTGGGATGAACTACTTGAGGATCGGGAGGATCCAGAGGTTTGATCCCATTAGAGGACAGCATCCGCTTGAGATTTGCATTGACGGTACGGGGCGACAATCCCGCAATACAGGAATATTGTTCGCACATCCCACATTCGGAGCAGGTAAATGCCATTCGAATAGTTTCTTCATTAAACTGAGAATATTTCAATGCTCTCATAATTTTATGAGGTTCAATTTCGTGTCCCAACAAATAGCGGGGACAAAGGTCGGTACAAAACCGACATTGAATGCAGGCGGTCTGGGCTCTGTGAGAAATCGTCTCCATGGAGAGTCGGCGGTTGGCAATCAGGTGATGATCTTCCGGCAATAAGATGTAGCCTTTGGCGGCTTTGACTACCGGCTGATCTACATCTTCCAAAATCGCTCCCATCATAGGACCGCCGTCAATGATTCCGTATCCGCTAAAGCTTTTCACTCCGGCCAGTGCAAAGGCTTCCCGAACAGTAATTCCCACGGGAACCTTTACGGTAATGGGATTGGGAACGGCACCGCACATCGTAAGATACGTATCAGTAACGGGAATTCCTTCTTGGGCATTGCAAATATTAATCAATGTTTCCACATTGGTTACTACAGCGCCGGCTTTTAAGGGAATTCCCCCCTGAGGAACGAGACGCCCAGTACTTTCATAAAGGGTAACGTGCTCATCACCGGCGGGATAGCAATCATCAAGAATATAAATTCGAATATGATTTTTTCCCGCAATGACTTTTTCCAACGTGGCGATGGCCTCTTTGTATTTGGCTTTCAAAGCAATCACGCCTTCTTTGGCTTCTGTTACTTCCAAAGCATATTCAAGACCTTGTACCATTTTTTCCGCTTCAACCACCATGAGCTGTTGGTCTACACGCAAAAGCGGTTCACATTCCGCACCGTTGACTACAACGACTTCTGCTTGACCCGAAAGCTTAACATGGCTGGGGAAACCAGCGCCTCCGGCGCCAATGACGCCTGCATCTTTAATTTTTTCAATTATTTGTTGCGCCATAAGCTTTACTCCTTATCAACACCCCATTCGTTCTCATCGATGATGCCTACGATCATGGCGTCGATGGGAACGTTGCTGTCATAACCACCGGCACGCCGTGCGGAGCTGCCACCTACCACAATGACCATCTCACCAATACCGGCGCCGATAATGTCCGCTGCGATCAGCACTTTGCCGCCGTTATTGGCAGGATTGCGCAAATCTGCGGGAGTGTCCAAAATCTGAACAATCATCAGTTTCGCGCTGCGGAGGGTCTCCTCTTTTCTGGTTGCCCAGATATTATCAATGACTCTGCCGATTTTCATGTAGCGTTCTTCCTTTCTCAGTATTGCTCTTCGGATTGCCCTTGCTCCATAGAGCCGAGGGCAATGCCCAAAGGAGTCACCAGCATGGGATTATCAGGTTTTACAACCTTAATGTTCAACTGTTTTTCCAGCACCGCTTCGACGCCTTCAAAACAACAGGTGCCACCGACGAGATAAACAGTATCCACCTTATATCCGTCGATGGAATTGCCGATGATACTGCCCATCTTTTCAAAAACCGGCCGTACAATAGGCATCAATTCCTTATGTTCGGCTGGATCCTTTTTTAACTTCTCCGCTTTCAGAAACTCAATTCCCTTAGCCCCGGCAATCACGAGACTAAGATGGGTTCCGCCGGAGGGTTCATCATCGACACTGATAACTTTACCATCTTTTAGGACCGCAATGCCTGTGGTGCCGCCGCCGATATCGACGACAGCGCCATCCTGGATTCCCAGGACATTATTGGCGGCTGTAGGTTCATCCATCAGATATCTCACATCAAAACCGCAAGCCTCCGCCACATAGCGGATGGCGCGACAGTCGCTGGCATTGGTTCCGGGAGGATATGCGACACCGGCCAATTCCAGCTCCGCACCGATGCTTTCCTCAATTTTATGCTTTAGTTTCTTGACAATTTGCATAGCGCCATTATAGTCTACCACCAAACCGTCTTTTACCACTTCGGCAAATTGCATCGCCCCTGCAATGGGGGTCCCGTCCTCATCGACCACAGCCAATACGATATAGGCCGTACCCAGGTCGACGCCGGTATATAATGTTTTTCCTTTGGTTGCCTTTTTCGGCTTATCGAAGGTTTTCTCGTAAGCTTTAATGAGGTTATTAGCTTCTTTTAATTCTTTCACGCGATCACCGTTCAACATCCGTATTTATAAACACCGGCCAGCAACTGCAGCATAAAGACATAGATCAAGCTGCTGAAACGATTCACGGCCTGGAGAATGTCATCCCTGTCGGTAGAGCCGTCCTCATGATAAAAAGCATGAGCAGCTGATAATTCCAATTCGCGGGATTTGGCCCGCATCAGGTTGAGCATTGCCATAATTTTGCCGTGTTCCGGCTGGGGGGTAAAGTGATTAACATTATAGAATTTATTGGGATAATGTGAACGTTCCCGAATCTCCGCAGCATCCCAACCGCAAATCTGAATAGGAGCCAAGGGTTCCTGGCGAACCTCAGCTCGCATAATGCCGCGAGCATACTCCAACAATTCGGTAAGATCTTCGGCCAGGCCTTCAAAACCACTCATTTTCGCCTCAATGACACCGCTGAGCACACAAGCCTCGAAGGTGTCAAGTTGACCGCGAAATGCTATCATAGGATGGGTTTTTGGCACCAGTTCAGCCCCGCGAAGATGAGTCATATGCTCCGGTTTCTCTTGAGAGACATGGGAAGTGTCCATATTCTGCGCCGTGGTATCTTTGCGCGGTTCCCGTCGTTCTCTTACCGGTGAAGTCGGCTGAACAGGCTGCTGAACGGGCTGAACAGGCGGTATCGCTGCTCCCTCTGAAACCGCAGGTACTTGCTGCTGATAACGAGGAATCGGTTGAACCGGCTGGTACCCGGACTGTGCGTTCGGTACGGTTTGACGAGCCACAGGAACACCTCCTTCGGCTAAAGGCTGAGGGGACGGCGGTGCCTTTGGATAAGCCGGCGTAGGAGCCGATACATTAAAGCGTCGGTCTTCCTTGGCCAACTGGCTTTCTTCCACGCCGTCGCGGAGAATTTTAATCTTCCGTTCGCTTAGAAATTGAGAAGCGGCAGGCGTTAATTTCATGCCTGAGGGCAAATCAAAGGAGGTAAAAGGATTCTTTTTGTAGATTTCGCGCAATTCCAATTCTGTAATTACTTTCAAGAGTCTACCTCCTTTCGAGATTGATAAAATTGATCTTATCGTTTCAAGCGATCAGAATCAAACATCAAAATCATGGGGGTTGCGCGCCACAGCGATTACCGCGTCACGGAAGGCTTCTGTCGCAGCTTTACAAGCGCTCTGGCTTCCGGTCAGGAGGGCGCCACCAAAGTTAGTTTCCGTAGGAGGTCCATACCATAAAGGCATGCTGACGTCGGCAGCTTTGATCGCGGCATCAACACCGAAAACAGCTTCGATGGGAGGTGCAATCAGATAAGCCAAAGGCTGACCTTCGGGAATGCCAGCGCATTCCGAAAGATAACTACCGGTTCTGGAAATCGTGTGAGCAAAATATACAATATCGTCGGTATCGTTGGCCGAATAGAACCATGCCTCTTCGGCAAGATACTGTATGGCGGCGTTAAGGCCTGCTTTGGTTTCCGCCGGGTTGGGACCGGCAAGAATACCGATAAATTCACCGGAGAGAGGGCCGGAAGAATGGGCAGCGCCGGCATAGAAGGATTTGGCATAAACGACCTTGACTTCGGCTTTTTTTGTCGCTTCATCAATGGCAGTGTATGCGCAATCATCAATATCGCAGGTAAACATCGCAATACTGCGCTGATCCTCTGTCATACCTAAATCTCTCTGGAGATCGGGGGCAACATTGGGGATAAATTTTGTAGACAACACTTTTGGTTTGACTGGGTCCAATAATGCCATTTATTTTTACCTCCTTATGAATTTCCTTTTTCAAATACTAATGTTTTTACTACAACGGGGACAACTCGACCACCCATAATCGAATTACCGATGTCGATATAGTCACCTTCATCAACGTCGATCTGGTCAACGCATACAAGTTCAATGTGATGATCGGATACGATGTCAAGACATTGTCCCAAGGCCTTTCCGCAATCAGCTCCCATCACAACAATGAGAATCCCACGGTAGCGAAGATAGTCGCTCATGCCCCGATAGATACCTTCGGCCAAATCCTTAATACAATTATAAGTAATTTCTGCCGGAGAATCAATGGCCAGGGCCAGAATCTTATCGGGATCTTCCCTGCTGATACGTTCCACATGATCGTGAATCGTCTGGGCAATGGTTTCAACGTCCCGAGGCATATTTTCTTTTGGGAAGGGCGAAAGCACCATGACATTTTTCAAGGGAAGCGTCTCATCATCCACGTGAATCGTGCTGCCGCTAATGTTCATGGTATGAATCCCGGCGCCGATGACAGTGGCTCTGATGGTTTCCATAGGCTGTTCTAAAACCACCCCGGCCTTAGCAAAGGATTTGCGAATGGCCCAACCGAGAACGGGACCAATATCGCCGTATTGTGTCATATCGGCAATAGCAACGGGTTCAAAATCGCTGTATACATAGTCGGCAACTCCTCCGGAAATCACAACGCGGTAAACATCGTAATCGGTTTTTTGTTCCGGCGTCATTAAGAGTTCCTTTAAGAGAGGTCCCGCTTTGCGCTTTACAATAGACTCCACGCAAAGCTCCGCCATGGTTTCAGCAATGGTAATCAACTGTTTTTGCGTTGCTTTTTGTCCTACCTGTAAATCCATACCCAAATAATTTAAAATTCGCTGGGCAGGCTCGGCAATATAGGTTACACGGTCGCCGCCCTTCTCCAATTCCACCAAGTGGCCACCAACGTTGATGCAGGCTGCGTCAATGACACGACCACCATCAAAAACGCCAATGTTGGCAGTCCCGCCGCCAATATCAATATTGGCGTAAACTTTATGGTGTTCTTGAGAATAAGCGGAAGCGCCGGAACCACGGCCCGCTAAAATGGATTCCAAATTCACTCCGGCAGTTGCTACCACGAAATCACCGGCATATTCCGAAACGGATTCCAAAATATTGGCCGCGTTTTCTTTTTTGGCAGTTTCACCGGTAATGATTACCGCGCCAGTTTCCACATCCCAGGGATTCATTCCTGCCTGACGATACTCTTCGGCAATGATCTGCGCCACCGCTTCCGCGTCAATCAGTTGATGATCATCAATGGGAGTAAAATGGATACCGCTGCGGTAAAGGACCTCACGTTCGGAAATCTCCATATGGGGAATTACAGAGGCCGGAGCGGAGTTTCGCACCGTTAAACGGCTGAGAACCAGTTGGGTTGTGGTGGTCCCAATGTCAATGCCTACACTAATGATCTTTTGTTCAGCTGCGCTAATGGCGAACACCACCTTTCCCGTTTTTTATCATGAATTATTTCATTGCCTCATTTAATTTTACACCGGTCGCTTTATATTTCAAAATATCTTTGATGAGATCCACAAGCTGAGCACCGGCTTCTACCGGAGGAGTACCACCGGCATAAATATTGGAAATCAAAGTTCTGTCAGCTTCCACCGTATCTTTGGTCGGTTTGTAAATAAGATAAGCGCTCATACTGCTGGCCGTACCGAGACCGGGTCTTTCACCAATGAGCTCCAATACCACATCACATTGGAGTTCCATACCGATATCATCCATTACGCGAACACGGCCGTTTCTTACGAAGAACGGTGTTCCGACGGAAATTCCCGCTCCTTGGAGCCCCTGTACCAAAGGAGGCATAATTTCCGGAATATTGGCTTCAATGGCTGTAGAGCTTAAACCGTCGGCAACAATGATCTGAACCTGCACACCCTTTTGGCAAATGGAATTCATCTTCTGGCGCCCTTCATCACTGAGAACCGTACCGAGATTGGGGCTTTGTAAGAAATCATCTTTTGTAGCTGCCTTGGTAGTTACAACTTCCAGATGGTTGGCCGCCAAAAAATCATCGGAAACATCCATGAAAACAGCGTCGCGAGCGACAGCGTGGTCTGCCAGGAAACGGATCAAGGTATCCGTTCTTTGTCTGGCGCCACAACGGCCCAAACCAATTCTAGCATTGGTAATTTTTTTCATGGCCTCGATGGCAGCCATATTTTTGGGATTTTCAATGGTGGGTTTGCTGATGTCAGGCATATCGATGACACCGTCTTCCACCACCGTGGGAGCAGTTGCAGCTACAGCCGGTGCAGCGGCTGTCGGGGTATTTGCGGCAGGAGCCGCGCCATTTTTACGCAATTCCGCAAGCACGGATTCAACAATCATTCTTTCCATGTCATTATTGTAGTTTGCCACCTTGATTCACCTCCATTATTTTTCAAAAATCGACGGATCACCGGCAATGGCGGTAAGTTTACCGTCTTCCATCAGGCCCATTTTTTCCATCCATTTTTCAAATTCAGGCAAAGGACGGAGACCGAGGATTTCACGAACACTGGCGTCATCATGATAACTGGTATCCTGGTAGTTCAGCATAACATCGTCGCCACCGGGAACACCCATAAAATAGAAGGAACCGGCCATGGCGCAAAGCATAGTACCATTTTCCTGATCGTTCTGGTCAGCATTCATATGGTTGGTGTAACAGGGAGCAATGCCCATGGGGAGACCATGGAATTTTCCCATAAACAAATCTTCAAGGTCAGCGCGGACGACTTCACGGCCATCATAAATCGTTTCAGGACCAATAAAGCCCGATACATTATTAACCATGAAAGGCTGGAAGTGACGACCGAAGCCGTAAGTTCTGGCTTCCAATGTCATTTCGTCAACGCCTTCATTGGCTTCCAAAGAAACTTCGGAACCCTGACCGGTTTCAAAATACATAAAGTTGGGACCGAGGCTAGTACCACCTTGACGCGCCGCTTCGCGGGCTTCTGTCAACAGAGCACAGTCAATACCAAAGGCCTCATTGGTCTTTTGGGTACCAGCAATGGATTGGAAGAACACGTCGATGGGAGCCCCCAATTCCTGAGCCTTCATTTGGGTGGTCACATGGGCCAAAACACAGGCCTGGGTGGGGATTCCCCACTCTTCCATAAATTCATGGGCCGTTTTCAGCAGATAAGCTGTATTTTCAGGGTTGTCTTCTACGGGGTTAATACCGATGACCGCATCACCGGAACCGTAGGTGAACCCTTCCTTCATCGAAGCCATAATACCATTTACATCATCGGTGGTGTGGTTTGGCTGATTTCTGAAAGCCAAAGTACCGGGAAGACCCATCGTAGTATTGCAACGGGAAGTGGGACGAATTTTAGAAGCCGCATACACTAAGTCAAGATTGGACATTAATTTGGCAACGGCAGCGATCATTTCCGAAGTCATGCCGCGGCCAAGTTTCAAGATTTCTGCACCGTTATGGGAAAGGACATATTCACGGATTTCACCAACAGTGCAGTTTTTAAACTGATTGTAAATCGTTTTGTTGACATCGTCATAAATTACACGGGTTACTTCGTCCTTTTCATAAGGAATTACAGGGTTTTCATAAATGTCTTCCAAAGTGAGACGACTCAAAACTAATTTGGCAGCAACTCTCTCAGTTTGAGAGGTGGCCCCAATTCCGACCAAGGTGTCGCCGGATTTCACTTCGTTGGCTTTTGCCAAGACCTCTGCCACAGAGCGAAAGGAAAATACTCTGCCGTAGATGTTTGCTTTCAGCTTCATTCTTAAACCTCCTTAAATAAGTGCTTGGGATCCAAAGATAAATTTATAAAATTTAAAACTTTTTTCAAATTGTTTTTCATGACCTGCCCGGCACGCCGCAGTTTATCGGTTCTGATTCTCTTTCGCGTACATTTTTTCAAAATATTCGTCAATAAACTCTTTTAACTCCTTGAGCCCTTCCCCGGTTACCGAGGAAACACATTGAATATGATCTCGTTCTGTGACCACTACATCGCGAAGAATCTCCTTGGCCCGTTCGATATCGGCTTTTTCACTATCAATTTTAGTCACCACGCCGATAGAAGGCTTCGGGAACCCCGTAGCAAATCCTGGTGGGAATTGTCTATAACCAGAAGTAGCGTCTTGAATAAAAATGACGAGATCCGCTTCTAATGCCGTGGCAAAAAGAGCACTCTTTAGAAATGGGTGAGCAGTAAATTCGCCGGGTGTATCAATGGCGTTATGGGTGTACTCAAGGCTTTGGGTTTTTGTAACCGGGCCATTTTCAAACAGGGTATGGAGCAATGTTGACTTCCCTGCCCCCACAGCACCGGTAACCATAATTCTTTTCCTGGGTGTTGTCATGATTTCGTAAGCGGGGCCGGGGCGTAACCCAATACATTTTCAAAGTAATCAATAATAGCCTTCAAAGACGATGTTACGCTGGCAACATCGCCGGTGATGACCAAGGCTCCTGTAAAACGATCCAAAAAACCGATGCGCACTTCCCCGGATTTGGTCGCAATATCTCCGGCAATAATTGCCGTTTCTCCAGGAGTTAGTGTAAGAATCCCGATGGCACCGTCATGAGAAAGCCCCAATTTGTCATAAACCTCATCAACGGGCTGAGCAATGACGTGAAGCAAAGTCACCTGTTTCCCGGGAACATATTCCTGAATGGTTCTGACTTTGCCCTGATCGTAATCACGATACGTCTTGACTGTTTCGTCGCTCAAATTTCCACCGCCTTTCTTTTCAAAACAATGATAAAATCATTTAAAACTAATTATCTTGCAAGATTCATACCAGAAACAAAATCATTTGCTCATCGGCAAGAAACTGCTTTGGACACCCTTTGAAGCAACCACGGCAATTTGCTGGTGCTCCCACAATTTTTCATTAAGTCATATTTGACTTATCAAGTTGCAATGGACTCAAAAAATTTTCTCAGATTTTGCCTTCTGCTGTCATAAAACCGCGAAACCAAGCCCAAAGATCTTGGGGGCAATCGAAAAGAAAATCGGGATTCCCAGAAGCCACAGTCCAAGGGTCCTGCCACCCCCAAGTTACTGCAAGACGAAGGTCAATACCAACCTCTTTGCTCTCAATCATATCACCTTTGGTATCGCTGACAAAGACCGTGCGTTCTCCCGGATACTGCTCCATAATACGGTTAAATTTTTTGACTTTACTCGTTTCCACATCAGCCCCAATCACTTCCCTTACACCGGTGATATGATTCTCTGCCAACACCTTCCGCACGGAATTTGAGATATTTGATGTGACAATATATAAAGGATAATGCAAAGAAAGGGTTTGAAGCAGCTCCGGCATCTGCGGAAACGTATCTAATCGATACTGCGGATCAGAATCTTTACGGGAGTAAATCTCCATGGCAGCGTCAATTTTTTCTTCAGAGATTCCCATATCGATCATCCCTTGATAAAAATTCCCGCTGCTCAACTTGGACATATCTTCCGCACTGTTGATTTGCTCAATGCCGACCTGATGACAAGCATTAACAAAATATTTTGCTTCTGTTTCCAAGGAGTCCACCAAAACCCCATCATAATCAAAGAACAATAATGACATAGAATGTCGCCTCCCAAATTGTGAAGGATACTAGATCTTTCGTCTTAATCATAGTCGATTCGACACCGTTTGTCAATTACCCAAAATTATGGGAGAACCACTACAAGGCCATTCTTATACGGTTTTCCCGGCGATGGGTATCTCCTGGGAGCATCGACAAAGGCAATCAATTCTTTCGCCATAAGGCTCATGGAGGTTGTTTTATGCTCCTGCATTTCGGATCGTCATGTGAAACCATTTTCACCCATGGGAAACATTACTATCAACTGATGAAAAGATGTAGATGATTTTTGAAAAAAGGTGCTCCCAATATCCGGGAGCACCTTTTCAATTTTTTCTTTTTTTGCCGCAATAGAAAACAGACAAAAATTAGATTAATAGTCCCAAACTGCGTCGCCTGCGCAAATACCGGGGAATTGTTTTCTAATTTTTTCATCCAATTCACTGGAAAATGCAGCAGGATTGGGACCGGCCATGACTTTGTCGAGCCATGCGTAGGCTCTGGCTTCCAAGTCGCTGCCATCCCACTGGGTTCTGAAATCTCTGGAACCGAGATTGGTCAGATAAGCGATGTCCTTCATATTCATCATGGTGTGCATTTCTTCCATGTAGAGACCACCGGGGCCGATTTTGTCGATCAATGCAAAGGCTTCTTTGTAGTCGGCTTCGTCGTAAGGAATCCCTTTCTTCATGGATTTCAGGCTCATAGCGACTTCGTTATCGATTACTGCTTTGGAAAAATCAAATGTTGTCAAGCTGTCAAGCAAGCCGCCCATATTCAACAGGGAAGCGCCAGCACAAACAGCACCGGTTGTATTCATTGCAACTTCATAACCGTTCTGAGCGTCGTTGCAGTGAGAGTTGGTTAAGCCGATATAACCGCCGGAAGGAACATGATAAAATTCAGCCATTTCCGTGTGAGCCATGGACAAAATACCAGTTTCCATGGCGCCGGGGGTATACGCACCGGTTCTCAAGTCAGCAATTGTGGGAAGGTAAGCATAGATGATGGGCATACCTTCACGAATCATCTGATAATAGCAGTTAATGGCCAAGAATTCAGCATTCCCCAAGACCAAGGTTCCCATTCTACTCATAGGAGAAGTCATACCAGCATTGGATACAGGAGCAGTGGTGTAAACAGGAAGTCCCTGTTGTGCCAAATAAGTAACCGCTTCGGTGGATTCAACATCCATAGTCAAAGGCGTTACGATAGGGCAATAATGATGGTTAATAAAGGGACGTTCCATATAAGCTTCTTTGGAACCGGCGATGGTATAACCGAGTTCCAAAACCTTCTGCAATTCCTCAAATCTGGGGGTATTACTACGAACAGGTTTTTTACAGTTTTTCAAAGCTGGATAGAATCTGTAAAGGGAGAGATCACCATCGGGAGCATCATCAGCCAAAACGGAAATGGAAAAGACGTTAAAGCCGGGCAATTCATTGATCAAACGTGCGATATTTGCAATATCTTTGGAAGTAGCCCGTCTCTGTTCTCTGGTTTTGGGATCGATAATAAAAGGAGCGGAACTTGCTGTCACAACGCAAGGCCCCTGTTCCGGGATGGTAATATCAAGAGAAGGATCCTGTGCAGTAAACGTATAGGAGCTGGGGAACATCTTGATGTACTTTTCAATTACCTTATGAGGAATTTTCACGAGACCATCGGCATTGACATCACAGCCATGGGCCTTAAAGATTTCTCTGGCGCAATCAGCATGCACCAACAAACCGGTGTTTTCGAGGACTTCCATGGAAGCTTCGTGAACCATTTGTCTCTGTTCTTCTGTGAGAAATTTAGAATATTGTGTAAACATCTAAATACACTCCTCTCCATATATTTATATATTTTATAAAAATTAATTTACTAACGTAATATTTATTTGCGAATTTATGTCCCGCGACGAAGAGCATTCTTGAAATCTTGTCCATATTGCTAACGAAGTAAATTGGAATCTTTATTGATTCTTGCAATATATATTGCAAGAATCATGCCACAATGGGATCGCGGGGATTATTATCTTTTCAATAACTTCATTATAGTTATTTTTGCACAGTTTTATCAATTTTTTTTCTTCGGATTGTTATCTTTTCGTTATGTTTTTATAATTATTTTGTTCAAAAGTGATAGGCCGTCGCAGCCGCACTAAAAGCTGCCCAAAGGCAGCTTTAGTGCAGTTACAGAAAATCAAATAAACTATTTATTTGATATATTTATTGATTTCTTCTTTGCATTCATCGGGAGCGGCATAATAGAAAACAAGATTGCCGCTACCATCAACTTCATAGGAGTCTTCCACCAACAGGCCGTTTTCCGTGGCAGTCATCAGGGATTCCAAAGCAGCCGTTTCATTCAGTCTGCGGTCGCCAGGATAATCCTTCTGCAAATCTTTCACGACATCGGCAGGACAGGCCTTATCGACCGTTGTCATATATTTCAAAATCGCAAAGTTTAACGGTCTTTTCATAATCTTACGCCTCCTTTTTTCTGAAGAAATCCAAAGGATTTCTAGCAATGAGCAAGATACCAAAGACTTCAACAACAGCAGCAATCCACTGGACAGGAGTCAAAGCAGCGTAGCTCCAAGAAGGATCCACGAGAGGAAGGATAACGCCCATCAAAAGCCAAGAACAGAACGGTACCCAGAAAGAATAACCGGCGTTCAGCGCCATACCGAGGGCAGCACCACACATGGAGTTCCCTTTGTACCACATACGGAAGGACTGACCACAGCAAAGACCGGAGAAAATGAACCAGACAATTGCGCCGCCGCCAACAGCACCACCAACCAGATAAACATAAATATTACCGGAAATATCACTGGTATCCAACATACTGGTTGCCATGATGCAGAGGATAGGAACGACAATGATCAGATTGGTGATACCGGAAGTACATTGACGAATGGTAATACTGATATCACTATCAATCATGGAAGTGGCATAACCGCCGATGCTGCCTTCAATACCCCAACCGAGAGCTGCGATGAAAGCGATGCAGCAACCGATGAAGGCCGTCATGTCGAGACCGTCAAAGCTGGTCCAACCGATGGTAACAGCAGCGGCAAAGCAGATGATGATCCCGCAAACCATGCGGAAATTCAACTGTTGTTTCAAGAACACACGGCCGATGATCGCCCCGACAGCAGCACAGAGAGCAGAAATCGCGGCGGCGATACCGCCAGCCATCATCAATCCAACGTTGTAAGCTGTCGCAGCGATGGGACCGCCGGCCAAGGCAACCCCAATCATAATTGCGCCGGGTTTCGTTTTCAAAGTAGCAATGAAATCGCCAAATTTTCCTTTTACAATGGCGATCACAATTTGCCAAACAGCAGAACAGATATCGTTAAGACCGGCGCCGACGGCACAGATCAAACAATACCCCAAGATGGAGCCTGCGATGCCCAACTCCCAGAAACCGGGCCAGTTCCCGACGCCTTCCCCGGCAACGAGGAACGTAGAGTAAAAACCGTAGAGGATACCGGAAATCAAAGCCGTGATGACACCTTTTCTAAAAAAGGCGGACTTGTTTTTCCTGTACAGCTCTTTTGCTGCCGCACTGGGCACATTCTTTGTACCAATTGCCATTTAAATCCCTTCTTTCATAAAAAATATAAAATAACACCGGCAGATGGCACTCTGCCAAAATTGAGTTGCCAAGGGTTCCCGGAGCAGAAACCCCGGCAATTCAAAATCAAAATCTTTAACTAGTATGTATTATACGGTATCCTCCAGAAAAAGTCCACCCCTAAGTTTAATTTTTTTTAAAAAATTAAAACTTTTGTTATTAGTATCAGATCTTAGCACACTCTATCAGGTAATTAAACATTTTTTATGACTTCCGCCAAATCATCCTGATGATTGTCGATGTAATGGAGCAACTTCACAATATGAGTCAAATAGAAATAATATTCATATTCATTCAAATCTTCCCATTCATCAAAATAACAGGTTGCCCAGTTCGTCAAATACAGACAAGCCGCCAACATCATATAAGGGAACGCCTTCTTTTCTTCCGCAGTAAAGGGAGATAGGGTGCCTTCCTCTTTCAGGAATTGATTATAGCCGTCAAGGTAGTAGCCACAGCGATCAAACCAAAGGCGTCCGTCGGTTTGCGCTTCCCAGGAAGAACAAGAATAAACCAAGGCAAAACAAACGTCAAACAGGCGATAATCCAATTTGGACCAATCAAAATCGTAAAGACCGACGCATTTGCCATCTTTCCATTTTACATTGCCCGGATGGATGTCACAATGGCAGGGGCATTCCGGCATTCCGTCAGTAAGATCCTTAGTTAAGCCATCTGTAACCTTATCACACATTTCCACAAAAAAGGGCGTAGCCTCTTTCCAAAGCCGATAGAAACGATTGTAAGCCGGTATTTCCATTCCGTTGCCCATGAGCGGAAATTTTTTCTTAAACATTTTCACTAAATCAAGAATTCTGGCTTCTTCTTTTTCACCGGGATCAAAACCATTGGTAAAATTATGGAATTTTGCCAAAATCCGTGCAAATTCCGCATCCTCTTCCGGCGTCATATTGGTATTGATCCAATCATAGGTATCTTCGCCATCAAGGTATTCATAAACGGCAAAGGTGCGCACCACCTTCTGCCCTTCTTTTTCCTCAACCATTTTTACGAAGCTTTCGCCGTCTTTGGTGCGAATCACACCAGCAGCGTCTTTCATGCCATGAGCAATGGCATATTCAATCAAGTTATGTTCTACTTTGATATCTGCATCGGTAGCATCTCTTTTATATTTACGAATGAAGTAATCCTTTCTTACTCCATCTTTTTCTACGATTGCACCGAAGCTGCGATTTACATAACCGCCAAAAATTTCGTAAGCATCCACGATGGTCCCAACATCATAATACTCACCAAAGAGATGGTTTAGCTGACTTCTGGACATTGCCATTTCTGAAGTGGCGTAAAGCTCGTCCACAATTCGTTTCATCACGACAAATTGGGAACGCATTGCTCCAAAATCATCAGCATCAACATCTTTTAATTGTAATTTACCTTCTACATCCATAATAAATAAGTCCCCCTTTTCTACGCTTACGCGTTAATATAACTGATCTTGAACGAAAAAGAATGCCACCTCCTTTGATGCTCAAATAATATGTTTCGCAATAAGATTGCAGAATTTCCGGAGAACAAGATATTATACTGCAAAAATCATGCCAATGGACAAAAAATTCCATCTCCCACAAAAAACCGATAATACCAACGGTTTTTTATCAAAATCACCACTAATTTTAAGTCAAAAATGACTCAAAATTCAATTGCGACTTATCTTTAAAATATTTCTATCAGAAAAACAAGGAATGAAAATATTTTTACCGCAAAATTTCACTATTTTCAGGCCTTTCTATTGGCGCAGAAATGAATTTTTCAAAATACTTTCCATTGGCACAGAATTTGCAATAATATTTTACAAAATAAAGATTTCTTATTGCTCCGGAACTTGCTATTATTATAACATGAATTTACCGGAAGCGGAACAAGAAATCAATCAAAATTTCAGAAGATTCAAACTGTTTCTATTTCAAAATGAACTTTATTTTGCAAAGGAGAATTCATCACATGGCAGAGATTAAAGTTTGTGAAAACACAAAACCCGAAGAAGTTGAATTTATCAAAAAAATGGCGGAAGATTCCAGCCTTTTCTGCGGTGAAGTCGAGAGTATTACATATATGCCCGGCGGCCTCACCAACCGCAATTTTAAAGTCATCGTTGACGGCAAACCCTATGCATTCCGCATTGCAGGAGAAGGCACTGCCGAATATTTGAACCGTCCTGCAGAAAGACAGGCAGTACATGCCATTAAAGATTTGGGCATCAGCCCCATGTTCTATTATTATGATCTCTCCACTGGTAGCAATATCTGCGGTTTCTGCGAAGGTGACACGATGAAACGTCCTGATTTTCAGACGCGTCCCGAAATTTTGAAAGGCGCTGCTGAAATCATTAAAAAGTACCATAACAGTGGAATTCAACAAAAGGGTACCTTTGACCCCATGGTGGAAATCAAATCCTACATCAAATGGCTCGAAGACAGAAATTGTGAAAAATACTATGACGGTATGGAAAAATTAGTTTCTACCTTGGAAGAAATCGATAAAAACTTTGAAAAGAATCCTCCCAAGAAGGTTTGCTCCCATAATGACGTTTTGTCCGAAAACTTCATCTATGACGAGGAAAACGACAATCTTCAACTGATTGACTGGGAATATTGCGGCATGAACATTTACAGCTTTGACGTAGCCGCGATCATCATTGAAAACAAATTGAACAAAGAAAAAGAAGAAGAATTCCTGCGCTATTATTACGGCGGCGAGCCTACGGAACGCCAAAGAGCAGATGTCCTTGTAGGAAAATTCTTGGTAGACGCTTTGTGGTGCCCCTGGGCCCTGGTTCAAATGTTATCAAAACCGGAAGAAGAAGAATTTTACTGGAATTATGGTCTTGAAAGAATCACCCGTTGCAACGAATATATGGCCGATCCCAATTTCGATCGCTATGTTGCAATGATGGCAGAAGCCGAATAAAATGTCTAAAAAGATTTCGCTTAATAATGCGAAAAGACTTTCCCTTTGTTTGATGCCGGAACGGATCCGAATGATTAGAGTATCCCCCTTATGCGGCCGTTCCAGTATTCAATATATCTCTGGGCAGAAGCTGAAATTGTGCTTCACTCCTTAACATGCAATCAGCGAGTAACCCAACTCATCCTCACTTGCCCCGTCTTTGCAACAAAGACGGGGCCTTTTTTTGCCTTATTGGGGTGAACATGAAAGGACTCCCATTGCCCTGGGATACGGAAGCGTCTCAACCGGAAGACGTGAGAAGGAAAGGCCGGCAGATCGCCGCGATAAATATACTTGCCCCACAACACAAAAAAAAGAAAGCCTCGCAACGTTCTCCTACCCTGAGGAGTCTGTCGCGAGGCTTTCATTATTTCGTTACATTACATGGATTCGCTTATCTTCTGCGAGCCAACTCTTCGTTCTTATCGGCTTCCGCTTCTTCAAGCAATGCATGGAGTGCTTTTTTGGTATCTTCCGGCAACGGCATTTTAGGTTTGCCGTTTTCGATCATTTCAATCGCTCTTTCGTAAGAACGTTCTACGATATCTTTACCGCCTTGAGCCATCCAACCATCGAAGTTATTTCTATCGATGATTTTTGCATCAGGCTGGGAAAGATGTTTGAAGTTCTGGAAAGTATGCATATGGCTGATGAATTCGCCGCCGGGGCCGACTTCGTTGATGACGTCGACTGCCAGATGTTCGTCGTCTACGAGAACGCCTTCGCAAGTCTTCAAGATCATCTTCATAAATTCGTCTTCCATAACGAGCTGTGCATAGTCCCAAGTAATACCATTTTCCAACATACCGATACCATAGATCATATTGGCACCTGCCAATGCGGGCAAGATAGCGGTCAAAGTTGCTTCATGGGCAGCTTGGGCATCAACGCATTTGCTGTCGCACTAACCGCCTGCGACCCAGCTGGGAACTTTGTAGAATTGAGCCAATTTGGCGACAAAGGCACTGATCAAGGCCAATTCAGGGGAACCGACGCAAGAAACGGTGGTTCTGAGATCCATCATCGCAGTGGACGAACCGTAAACCATGGGAACGCCTTTTTGGAGAGCCTGACCAAGAACGAACATGCTCAAAACTTCAGCATTGTGTGTTACCATGGTAGCTGCCAAATGAACACAAGTGGTACCACCAGCAAGACCCATAGGATTAATCTTTACGGGGAGACCTTGCTTGATCGCAAGAATCAGGGAATCAGTAGCGCCCGCAGATTGAACCAAGGGGCTAATGGGGTCAGTGGAAGTACCGAACCAAGGTCTTTCTCTGAATTTATCTTCTCCGCCGGCAACGAGACCGCCCATCTTAATGGCATATTTTACGTTTTGGGGGTCATGCATACCAATATATGCAGGTTTGGTGCTGTTGTTCAGGAATGCTTCTAAAACATACAACTGACCAACATGGGGATTGACTTCCGCAGGAACGATATTTCTTTCAAAGAGGATAATGGAATCCAAGTTATCAATCATGGTAACGGAATTCCAAAGGTCATCCATGTTCGGAGCTCTACGCTCTCTGGTGTAGGGGTCAATCACGTTAACTGCTTCCCCGAAATTAACAAAACCGGTTCTCCCGGATTCGCAATACCAGTCATTTTTAGGATCTCTGGCGTAAGCGCGATAATTGGGGGGAGTGCTGTTAATTGCATCTTCTACGAGGAAAGCAGGGATTTTAACGATATGAGAATCCTCATCAACGGTACAACCGATTCCTGCAAAAATTTCTCTCGCTTCTTTACTTTCAACTTTTACACCAACATTCCAAAGTACATCCAGTGTTGCCAGATGGACTTCCCAAAGTTCATCATCGGTGAACATATTCAACCCAAGGGAAGTCATGACATTTGCGTTTGCGCGTAAACCTCTAGCCAAAAGTAACACCTCCATAACTTAATTTGATCTTTGATGCTTTATTATAATGCAAGATTCATACCAAAGGAAAATTCTGAAAGAAAAATCCTTTTTTTCTATTATACACCTAAAATTTATATTTTACAACAAAATTTCTCTATGCCTTTCGCAATATTTCAAAATTAATAAGTCCAAAATGACTTATCTATTCCTTCTGTTTTCTATATCGCCTCATTTTTTTCATAAATGTCATCCGATTAACCCATTTTTGAATTACATTTTGAAATACATAAAGAAAACGACAGAAAACTATTTTCATAAAACGTTTTCTGCCGTTCATTGCTTTCGAGTTATGAAGTTTGTTGCGTTTTATGATTGTGATTACCGCGACTGCTCCCACAATATTTCCGAATTAACCGACTGGCCTTGCTTTGACTCATTTTCAATTTCCTGGCCACTTCATAAGAACTGCCACATTGTTCATAGGCTTCGGTAATAATTTTTCGCTCCACCTCTTCCAGCGCCTCATCAAGAGAACCTTTACTCAGGAAAGGAAATATTTCCGTAACAGACTGATAACGAAGGGAATCCGGCAGATGATTGACATCAATGAGGTCTTCCGGCGCCATAACAACCAAACGCTCCAAAGTATTTTCCATTTCACGAACATTCCCGGGCCACGGATATTTCAAGAGAACCTCCATAGCACGAGTTGATATTTGACGATGCAAATCGTATCGCTCATTGTAACGATTGATCAAATGATGCACCAAAGGCACAATATCCTCGGTTCGCTCCCGCACCGGAGGAATCTTAATTTCAAATACATTCAAGCGATAATACAAGTCGTCACGAAACTTTTGTTTCATAACCATATCCTGGAGGTCCTTATTTGTCGCTGCTAAAATACGACAATTTACTTTCTTTTCCTTACGACCGCCCACGGAATAATATACCTTTTCTTGAAGGGCATGGAGTAACTTAGGCTGAAGATGCAAAGGAATTTCAGCAATTTCGTCAAGGAAAAGGGTCCCCTCGTTGGCCAATTCAAAAAGTCCAATCCGCCCTTTATTACTGGCCCCGGTAAAAGAGCCGGCAGAATAACCAAAAAGTTCCGATTCCATCAACTCTGCCGGAAGAGCTGCGCAGTTTACCGCGACAAAGGGACCGTCTTTTTGGGCACTATGCTTATGAATATATTTGGCGATAACACTTTTCCCTGTACCGCTTTCCCCCTGGATCAAAACAGTAGAATTAATGCCGGCGACACGACTAGCCAAAGTCATAAGATTTGTCATACTTTTGCTTTTATAGACAAATTCATTATCCATATCTTTTTTACGGAGTTCTTCCACTTCCAGCTTATATTTCTCCAACTTCCTGCGGCTGACTTCCAACTCATGACTAATCCCTTTGGATTCCGTAATATCCCGGGCGTTTTCAATAATCATGATGATCTTACCGTCATCGCCGTAAACCGGCGTTGCCGTTGTCAATAAAGTCTTTCCAAGACACGTTTTTTGCTCCAAAGTAATGGATGTTTTTTTATCCATGGCAATCGGGCTGATCCGAGGTGTCCAATACTTTTTCGCGCTAATTTCATCGCGGGTTCGCCCAATTACATCTTCCGCGCGAGCACCATAATAGCGTTCACAAGCATTATTAACATAAATGACCTTCCCATCAGGGTCTGTCACATAGATTTCATCGTAAGAATTATCCACGATCATTTTCAGCGTTTCATAGTCCAGGGGACATTCGTTCTTCCGCTCCCGCTCATCCTCTTTGTGAAGTTTCTTATCTTTTTCCAAGAAAAATGCCTCCTCTCCAACGCAATCAACGAAGGGGAATAAATTTACGTTTTCTAAAATATCCCAACGTAAACCCCTCTGCCATTTGCAAGGCCGTATCAAAACCATAAGCAAGATCTTTGGTATTATGGGCATCGGCGCCTACGGTAACACGCTTACCACCGGCCTTTCGGTACATATCAAGAATCCGTTTTCCCGGCGCTGTTTCGGGAACCCCCTTCCGCAACGGTGACGTATTGATTTCGGGAACAATTCCTTTTTCTACCAACATACCAATGATTTCTTCGATCAACTCATCTTCATGGTCAAGCCGCAACAAATAGCGTCTGGGATGATCAAAATGTCCAAGAACATCAAAACCTCCCAGTTCTACTAGAGCTTTCAGCTCTTCATAATATCGGCGGTAGATGCGATCCACTGCAAAAGTAAAAATTGCTTTTCCTTCATTAGCGGTCCAGTGAATCCCCATGGGTAAATTAATATAGTGAATACTGGCGATAATCATATCATAATCGCCCTTTAACAATTCCTCATATTCTTTGGGATAACGATGGGCCTCGCCCACTTCAACCCCTTTTAGAATTTCTATTTGATCGCCGTACCGTTCCCGCATGGTTTCAATGGCTCGGGTATAACGTTCTGCGTCAAAAGGAATAGAATCGTCATAATTAGGATCATAATCCACATGATCCGTAATACAAATCCGTTCCAAACCGCCTTCGATAGCTGCAAGAATCATTTCTTCCATGGTGGAAGATGCATCGCCGGAGAACTCACTGGAATGGGAATGCAAATCACTTCGTAATGACATATTTAGGAACCTCACTTTTCATAGTTCCATTATATACCCCTATCATAGCAGAGTCAAGTCATTTACGACTTATGATCCTTTGCGCAAAACATATGAGTCATATCAAACTTACCAATTTTATGCTGGTATTTTCCGTAATATTCTCGCAAATTATGAAAAAATTTTACAATTTAACATTTTTCGGCAGCTTTGCATATATTACAGCATGATCTTAACAGAAAAGGAGCAAACGATGGAAACTTATAACGATTATGATCCCTACCGTTTTCCTCGGATCAAGGTCAGCGGGCCTTTGGCCATGGCCTATGTACCGATGCAAAAATTCAAAAACTTATATACGCCGGAACAGGGATATCCCTTGGGCACAATTTTCCAAGATCTTGATTTTCCCTGGGTGGGGAGGGATGAAAAATGAGTGAACGCCAAATGCTCTTACAGGAACTGGGTAAAATCTCCTTTGCCGCTTGGGAGATCACTTTATTCCTGGA
>NBJMC04201__coassemble_167_pt1 | contig 96914 bp, 108 predicted proteins | sample NBJMC04201__metabat2_high_PE_023 | metagenome-assembled genome bin NBJMC04201
TCGTGAAGGCGGCAGAACCGTTGGTTCCGGCGTCGTCTCCGGCATCGAAGAATAATTACTGTACTGAAATGTAAGCCCGGAGAGGGCTTTGGTCCTCTCCGGCATTTCCCTGCTTATAGCAAACAACCGCCTGACGAGCGATGACACGGGAGGTTGCGTTGGAGCTTTGATACCAACGGTAATTTCCGCCGAGCGAGTCTGATGAATCAGGCGAAATAGGAGGTTAATCAAATTTATGGCTCAACAAAAAATCAGAATCAAACTGAGAGCTTTCGACCATAAGCTCTTGGACCAGTCCGCAGAAAGAATCGTGGAGACCGCCAAAAAAACCGGCGCGACCATTTCCGGTCCCATTCCTCTGCCCACTGAAAAAAGCATTTATACGATCTTGCGTTCCCCCCATATCAACAAAGACTCTCGCGAACAATTTGAAATGAGAACCCACAAACGCTTGATCGATATTATGAATGCGTCTTCCAAAACCGTGGATTCGCTGATGCGTCTCGATCTCCCCACTGGGGTTGATATCGAAATTAAGCTGTAATGAATCACGAATGTTTGTCTTGTGCCGCATGGCTTTTTGCGGCGATCAAATACAGGCGAGCAATGTCGGGAAACCGGCACCTACGAATGGAAAGAGAGGTGTAACCATGACACAGAAGGTCATTATGGGGAAAAAAGTCGGCATGACCCAAATTTTTGCCGATGACGGCAAAATTATTCCGGTCACTGTTGTGGAAGCCGCCCCCAGTGTCATCGTACAAATTAAGAATGAAGCAACCGATGGTTATCAAGCCATCCAACTCGGCTTTGATGAACTCAGAGCGAAATTAACCAACAAACCGCAACAAGGTCATTTTGCCAAGGCAGATGTAAAACCCACCCGTTATTTGAGAGAATTCCGTGTAGAAGATGCCAGCCAGTATAGTCTGGGTCAGGAATTCACTTTGGATCAGTTTGAGGTAGGGGAAAAAATTGACGTTACCGGTACTTCCAAAGGGAAAGGCTTTACCAGCACCATCAAACGGTGGGGATTCGCCAGAGGCCCGATGGGTCATGGCTCTAAAAACCACCGCCGCCCCGCTTCTGCCGGCGCCAAAGGCCCTGCCCGGGTATTCAAAGGCAAAAAGAGCCCCGGCCGCCACGGCAATTTGAGGGTCACCATCCAGAATTTGGAAGTAGTGAAGATCGTTCCTGAAAACAATCTGCTTTTGATCAAAGGCTCGATCCCCGGCGCGAAAAAATCTTTAGTCATCGTGAAGAATGCAGTGAAAGCTTAAGCTGATCAAAACGGAAAGGAGGAGTATGTCAAATGCCTACGATTAAGGTTTACAATATGGAAGGCAAAGAAGCCGGCGAAATGGAACTCAGTGCCGACGTCTTTGAAGCCAAAATCAATGTGCCTCTGATGCACCAGGCTGTTCTGAACACCCTGGCTTCTCAGAGAAGAGGCACCCATGAAACCAAAACCAGAAGTAACGTTGCCGGTACCACCAAAAAACCGTGGCGCCAAAAAGGCACTGGCCGTGCCCGTGTTGGTACTCGTCGCAATCCCGTTTGGACCGGCGGCGGCGTAGCTTTTGGTCCCCATCCCAGAGAATACGGCTTTAAAATGCCGAAGAAAATGCGGAAAGCCGCATTGCGTTCGGCATTAAGTGATAAATTTGCCAATGGCGAAATCATCGTTTTCGATGAATTGGCCATGGAAGCCCCAAAAACCAAAACCATGGTGGCGCTTTTGAATCAGTTCGAAGCCAATAACGCCATCGTCGTGATGGATGAATTCAATGAAAACGTCTTCAAAAGTGTTCGCAACATTGCCGGTGTGATGCCCCTGGAAGCTTGTGGCATCAACGTATACAATGTTTTGGGCTCCCAGAAACTCGTTATGACGAAGGCTGCCGTTGCCAAGGTAGAGGAGGTGCTCGGCTGATGAGAAAAGCATACGATGTTTTGGTGAGACCTCTGGTCTCCGAAAAATCCATGCTCCTCATGGGAGAGAACAAATACTCCTTTGAAGTGGCAAAGGATGCCAATAAAATTGATATCAAAAGAGCTGTGGAAGAACAGTTCGACGTTACCGTTTTGAATGTAACCACCAGAAACATTCGCGGCAAAGTCAAAAGACAAGGCCGTTATGAAGGGAAACGCCCTGACAAGAAAAAAGCAATCGTTACCTTGAAAGACGGCGATAAGATCCAAGTTTTTGAAGGCCTATAATTAAGGAGGAGGAAAAAATGGGTATTAAAAAATATAATCCGACTTCTCCCGGTCGCCGGGGAATGACGGTTTCCACCTTCGAGGAAATTACCAAAACAACGCCGGAAAAAAGCCTGGTTGTTCCCTTGAATCGTACCGGTGGTAGAAATAATCAAGGTCGCATTACAACGCGCCATAAAGGCGGCGGCCACAAAAGAATGTACCGTGTGCTGGACTTTAAAAGAACCAAAGATGATATTCCGGCTAAAGTCGCAGCAATTGAGTACGACCCTAACCGTACCGCAAACATCGCCTTGCTCCATTATGCAGATGGCGAAAAAAGATATATCCTTGCTCCGCAGGGTTTGAACATCGGCGACGTTGTCGTTTCCGGTCCCGCTGCCGACATCAAAGTGGGGAATGCTTTGCCCCTTGCGAACATCCCCGTGGGTACCTACATCCACAATATTGAGCTTTATCCCAAAGGCGGCGCCAAAATGGTTCGTTCCGCTGGGGCCGGAGCTCAGCTTATGGCAAAAGAAGGCGAATACGCCACCCTCCGTTTGCCCTCGGGTGAAATGCGCATGGTGCGCATCGAATGCCGCGCTACCATCGGCCAGGTAGGGAATGAGGATCAGGAAAACATCACCTTAGGGAAAGCCGGCCGCAATCGCTGGAAAGGCGTTCGTCCCGCTAACCGCGGTGTTGTTATGAACCCCTGCGATCATCCCCATGGCGGTGGTGAAGGCCGTTCGCCGGTGGGTCGCGCTCCCGTTACCCCTTGGGGCAAACCCGCATTGGGTGCCAAGACCCGGAACAAGAAAAAGGCTTCCAGTAAAATGATTGTGAAAGCCAGAGGTTAATCGGAGGAAGGAGGCAATTCAATGGCCAGATCGTTGAAAAAAGGCCCTTATTGCGAAGCCAGCTTGCTGGCTAAGGTGGAGAAGATGAATGAAGCCAATGACAAACAGGTTATCAAAACCTGGTCCCGTCGTTCCACCATCTTCCCCCAAATGATTGGGCATACATTTGCCGTGCATGACGGCAGAAAACACGTTCCCGTCTATGTAACTGAAGACATGGTCGGTCATAAATTGGGCGAATTTGTTCCCACCCGTCTGTTCAGAGGTCATGGGAATCATACGGAAAGATCCACAGCCCTGAAATAAGCCGTGCGAAGGAGGTAAATATTCGTGGAAGTGAAAGCAGTAGCGAAACATATTCGGATTTCTCCCCGCAAGGTTCGGTACGTCGCAGACATGGTTCGCGGCAAAGGCGTGGAAGAAGCCCGTGCTATTTTGAAATTGATCCCCAACCGTGGGAGCGTTCCTGTTTTAAAAGTTTTAAATTCTGCCGTTGCCAACGCAGAACACAATAACGACATGAACGAAGACGAATTATTTGTCAAGAAGATTTTCATTGATGAGGGTGTGACCTGGAAGCGGATTAAGCCCCGCGCCATGGGCAGAGCAGACCGCATCAATAAAAGAACTTGCCACATCACTGTGGTAGTAAGCGAGAAGGAGGCTTAAGCGTGGGTCAGAAAGTTAATCCCAAAGGGTTCCGTGTGGGCGTCATTCGTGATTGGGACAGCCGCTGGTATGCCCGTAAAGAATATTCTGATTACCTGTTGGAAGACTACAAAATCAGAAAATATTTGAAAAATAAACTCTACGCTTCCGGCATTTCCCGCATTGAAATCGAACGTGCCGCAGGACGTGTGAAAGTAAATATCTTTACCGCAAAACCCGGTATCGTTATCGGTCGCGGCGGTTCCGAAGTGGAAGCTTTAAAAGTAGCATTGGAAAAAATGACCGGTAAAAAAGTTAATATCTATATTAACGAAGTGAAAAAACCGGAATTAGACGCTCAACTCGTCGCCGAAAGCGTCGCCGCCGCTCTGGAAAAGAGAATCGGTTTTAGAAGAGCAATGAAGCAGGCCGTAGGCCGTACCATGCGTTTAGGCGCCGGCGGCATTAAATTGATGTGCTCCGGTCGTTTGGGCGGCGCTGAAATCGCCCGTACCGAATGGACCAGTGAAGGGAAAGTGCCTCTTCATACCCTTCGGGCAGATATTGATTACGCCGTGGCCGAAGCCAATACCACTTATGGTAAAATCGGCGTAAAATGCTGGATCTATAAAGGAGAAGTTTTGCCTGAAAAAACCGGCTCCGCCAAAAAAAAGGAAGGGGGCGCTGAGTAATGTTACTTCCTAAAAGAGTAAAATATCGCCGTCCTCATCGCGGTACTATGAAAGGAAAGGCCACCAAAGGGAATTTCGTGGCTTATGGTGAATACGGTATGCAGGCTACAGAGTGCGGTTGGATTACCAGCCGTCAGATTGAGGCAGCCCGTATTGCCATGACTCGTTATATGAAACGTGGCGGTAAGGTTTGGATCAAGATCTTCCCCCACAAACCCATCACCGAAAAACCTGCTGAAACTCGTATGGGTAGCGGGAAAGGTTCCCCGGAATATTGGGTAGCCGTTGTAAAACCCGGCCGCGTGATGTTCGAAGTCAGCGGTGTGTCCGAAGAAGTCGCCCGCGAAGCGATTCGTTTGGCACAGCACAAATTGCCCATTAAGAGCAAATTCGTGAAACGTGAAGGCGGTGACGCAGAATGAAAATGAAGGAAATCACTGAAATGACCACTTCCGAGCTGAACCAGAAAGTGGAAAGCTTGAAAGAGGAATTGTTTAACTTGCGTTTTCGTTTGGCAACCGGTCAATTAGATAATCCCATGGTGATTAAGGAAGTCAAAAGAAATATCGCCAGAGTCAAAACTGTGATTAGAGAAAGAGAAATCAAAGGAACTGATTTCTAATCGGAAGGAGGATAAAACCGCATGGATAGAAACGGAAGAAAGGTGCGGATTGGCCAGGTGGTCAGCGACAAAATGGATAAAACCATCGTTGTTCGAGTGGAAACCAAAATCCGGCATCCTCTTTACGGAAAAATCGTAAAAACCAGCAAAAAATATAAAGCCCATGACGAAAATAATGAAGCCAGAGTTGGCGACATGATTAAAATGATGGAAACTCGCCCCTTGTCCAAAGACAAAAGATGGCGTTTGGTGGAAATCGTTGAAAAAGCTCCAATCGTCTGAGTAATTGAAGAAAGGGGGCAATCGTAATGATTCAACAAGAAACAAGACTCAAAGTCGGCGATAACACCGGCGCAAAAGAGCTTCTTTGTATTAAAGTGTTGGGCGGCGCCGGTCGTCGTTATGCCACGGTGGGCGATGTCATTGTTTGCAGCGTTAAACATGCCACACCCGGCGGCGTTGTTAAAAAAGGCGACGTAGTTAAGGCTGTAGTCGTCAGAACCAAAAAAGAAATTCGGCGTCCTGACGGATCTTATATTCGTTTCGACCAAAACGCAGCTGTGATCATCAAAGATGACGGTCAACCCAGAGGGACTCGTATCTTTGGCCCTGTAGCCAGAGAATTAAGAGAAAAGAATTACATGAAAATCGTGTCCCTGGCGCCGGAAGTACTTTAATTTAGGAGGTGGACGCTTTGGCTCTCGCCAAAACTCATATTCGTAAAGATGATACGGTAATGGTAATTACCGGAAAAGATGCCGGCACCACCGGCAAAGTCATCCAAGTGCTTCCCGCAAAGGGCAAAGTTGTGGTAGAAGGTGTGAACGTCGTAAAAAGACACACGAAACCGACCCAGAAAAACCCTCAGGGTGGCATTGTGGAAAAACCCGCAGCCATTGATGCTTCCAATGTGATGCTCTACTGCGGTAAATGCAAAAAAGTAACGAGAATCCAGAAGAAAACCGTCGACAATAAAAACGTTCGCGTTTGCAAACATTGCGGCGAAGCCTTCGATAAGTAATAGGGAAAGGAGACATTTTCAGTGGCAAGACTTAAAGATAAATATGCCAACGATATTATTCCCGCCCTCAAAGAGAAATTTCAATACGGCAATGTGATGGAAGTTCCCAAACTTGCCAAAATCGTGATCAATATGGGAATGGGCGAAGCAATCTCCAATCCCAAAGCAATGGATGCCGCTGTGGGCGACTTGACTGCCATTACCGGTCAGAAGCCCATCGTTACCAAAGCAAAAAAATCCGTTGCAGCTTTTAAAGTGAGAACCGGAATGCCTATCGGTATTAAGGTGACTTTGAGAGGCGACAAAATGTATGAATTCACCGACCGTCTCGTCTCTGTGGCGCTTCCTCGCGTCAGAGACTTCAAAGGGATCTCTCCCAAAGCGTTCGACGGCCGTGGCAACTATACACTCGGCTTAAAAGAACAGTTGATCTTCCCGGAAATCGAGTACGATAAAGTAGACCGCCTGCGCGGTATGGAAATCTGCTTTGTTACTTCGGCAAAAACCGACGAAGAAGCCAAAGAATTGTTAAAGCTTATGGGGATGCCCTTTGCTGCCAACTAAGGCCGGGCTTTAAGGAGGAAAACATGGCGAAAAAATCTATGATCGCAAAACAAGGACGTAAGCCCAAATATGCTGTGCGTGGCTATAATCGCTGCAAAATTTGCGGCCGCCCCCACGCCTATATGCGTAAATTCGGCATTTGCCGCGTTTGCTTCAGAGAATTGGCTTACAAGGGAGAAATTCCCGGCGTAACCAAATCGAGCTGGTAATAAGCCGGAAGGAGGTAACATTTCATGGTCATGACAGATCCCATTGCCGATTTCCTTACCAGAATCCGCAATGCTAATACTGTTTATATGGAAAAGGTGGAAATTCCCGCCTCAAAAACGAAAAAGAATCTGGCCAATATCCTCAAAGAGGAAGGCTATATCAAAGATGTGGAATACATCGAAGACGGAAAGCAAGGCTTTTTACGTCTCTATCTGAAATATGGCAGCAATCGGGAAAAGGTTATCACCGGGTTGAAACGTATCAGCCGTCCCGGATTGAGAGTATATGCGCAAAAGGACGAAGTTCCCAAAGTTTTGGGTGGTCTCGGTATTGCCGTCATCTCCACTTCGCAAGGTCTAATGACCGATAAAGAAGCCCGCAAAGCCGGAATCGGCGGCGAAGTTATGTGCTATATTTGGTAGAATCGCAGGATACGAACTCAATTTTGGGAGGTGCAATATGTCTCGTATTGGCAGAATGCCGGTGGCGATCCCCGCAGGAGTAAAGGTCACTTTGGATGGCGTCCACATTGTGGTGGAAGGTCCCAAAGGAAAACTCGAACGGGATTTGCATCCTGATATGACCGTAACCGTGGAAGGGGAAGAACTTCTTGTAACTCGCCCCTCTGATGATAAAGATCATCGTGCGCTTCATGGTTTGACACGTGCTTTGATCCATAACATGGTCGTTGGTGTAACCACCGGATTTAAAAAAGATTTGGAACTGGTCGGCGTTGGTTACCGCGCCGCCAAACAAGGGAAAAACCTGGTTTTGACTGTTGGTTATTCCCATCCCGTAGAAATGGAACCGGGAGAAGGGATTGAAATTGAAGTGCCCTCTCCGAACAGAATTACTATTCTTGGTACGGATAAAGAAAAGGTCGGCGCCTTCGCCGCGAACGTCAGAAGCGTACGTCCGCCGGAACCCTATAAAGGTAAAGGGATCAAGTATGAAGGTGAAGTTATCAAACGCAAGGCTGGGAAAGCCGGCGTGAAAGGTTCTTAAGGAAAGGAGCGCTCGTTTTGTATAAAGCATATAATCGCAATGCTGTCAGAATCAAAAAGCATAAAAGCATTCGCCTGAAAATTTCCGGCACTGCAGAATGCCCTCGCTTGGCGGTTTACCGCAGCGCAAAAAACATCTATGCCCAAATTATTGACGATGTGGCCGGCAAAACTTTGGTCGCAGCCTCCACTTTGGAACCTGCTCTCAGAGAAAATTACGGCGGGAATGTGGAAGCAGCCACCGCCGTTGGCAAACGCATCGCAGAAAAGGCTCTTGAAAAAGGCATTAAGGAAGTGGTTTTTGACCGCGGCGGCCTCGTTTACCATGGTCGCGTCAAAGCCCTTGCCGACGGTGCCAGAGAGGCTGGCCTCGAATTCTAAGAGGTATAAGGAGGGAAATAGATGTCCAGAATTGACGCCACGAATCTTGAATTAACGGAACAGATCGTCAATATCAACCGTGTAGCCAAGGTTGTAAAAGGTGGTCGCCGTTTTAGCTTCAGCGCCCTCGTTGTTGTGGGCGATGGCAACGGTCATGTCGGTTTCGGTCTCGGTAAAGCCGGGGAAGTTCCCGAAGCCATCAGAAAAGCCGTGGAAGACGCGAAGAAAAATTTGATTTATGTACCTGTTGTAAATTATACACTGCCTCATGAAACCATCGGTCGTTTTGGCGCCAGCCGCGTTCTTTTGAAACCTGCTGCCCCTGGTACCGGTGTGATTGCTGGCGGCCCTGTCCGTGCAGTCTTGGAATCCGTTGGGGTACGCGATATTTTGACAAAATCCTTGGGCTCCAATAACGCCATCAACATGGTGTCCGCAACCTTTGAAGGACTCAAAAGCATGAGAACCGCCGAAGAAGTTGCGAAATTGAGAGGCAAATCCGTGAAGGAAATCTTGGGTCAGGAGGAGTAAAACCATGGCAAAAATCAAGATTACCCTTGTAAAAAGTGTGATCGGCTATAGCGAACAGCAGAGAAGAACTGTGAAGTCGCTGGGACTTACCAAAACCCATAGCTCGGTCATCCAAAACGACACCCCCGACATCATGGGGAAAGTGAAAAAAATCAGCCACCTTTTGAAGGTGGAAGAAGTAGAAGCCTAAGCAGCCAGGAGGTAAGTAACATGAAATTACACGACTTAAAACCGGCTGATGGATCCAGACCGAAAGCAACACGGAAAGGCCGTGGCATCGGCTCCGGTTTGGGCAAGACCTCCGGTAAAGGTCATAAAGGGCAAAAGGCTCGCTCCGGCGGCGGCGTTCGCCCCGGTTTTGAAGGCGGCCAGATGCCTCTCCAAAGAAGAATCCCCAAACGCGGTTTCACGAATATTTTTCGTAAAGAGATCGAAGAAGTGTCCTTGGGCGATTTGAATATTTTCGAAGCCAATGCAACGGTCACTCCCGTGGATCTCTATGAAGCCGGTTTGATCGGTCCCTGTGACGGTGTAAAAATTCTCGCCAACGGCGAAATTGAAAAAGCCCTCACGCTCCAATATGTAAAATGCAGCAAAGCCGCTGCCGAAAAAATCGAAGCCGCAGGTGGTAAAATCGAGGTGATGTAAAATGTTGGCAACCCTTAAAAATGCATTTAAGGTAGAAGAAATCCGTGGCAAAATCTTTTTCACGCTTTTTATGTTTCTTATATTCCGCATTGGGGCCCATATTCCCGCTCCCGGAGTTAATCCCGACGTTGTAGCCGAACTCCTGAGCCAGAACATTTTTGGTTTTATTGATGTTCTCTCTGGTGGTGCTTTTAAAAACATCAGTATTTTTGCCATGGGCATCATGCCATACATTAACGCTTCGATTATTATGAATTTGTTGACCATTGTGGTTCCCTATTTTGAACGTCTTGCCAAAGAAGGTCCCGAGGGAAAACGCAAAATGGCCCAAATCACCCGTTACGGTTGTATTATTCTCGGTTTTGTTCAGGCGCTCCTCATGTCGTTTTATCTTAGAAATGCCATGTACGATTTCAACTTTTTCAGCGTCATGATTGTCACCATCTCTCTGACAGCCGGGACCGCTATCCTGATGTGGATGGGGGAAATGATTACGGAAAAAGGCATCGGGAACGGTATTTCCCTGATCATCTTTGCCGGGATCGTATCCCGTATTCCCTCGGGTATCACTTATATCGTCAATTCGCTCCGCTCCGGTGAAGTAAACTTCTTTGCCGTACTTCTCTTCCTTGTGATTGCCCTTGTGATTATCATTGGTATCATCTACATCAACGAAGGTCAGCGCAGAATCCCTGTCCAATACGCCAAACGTGTGGTTGGCCGGAAAGTGTACGGCGGGCAGAGCACCAACATTCCTATGAAGGTCAATCAGGCCGGCGTTATTCCCATCATCTTCGCTATGTCGATTTTGATGTTGCCTGGCCTCATCGCCTCGTTCTTTGACGGCGCCGTTGCCAACGCCATTGCCCGTTGGTTCTCAACGAGTCATCCCGTATATATGGTCGTTGACACATTGCTAATCATCTTCTTCGCCTATTTCTACACCGCTGTCACCTTCAGCCCTGTGGATGTAGCCGACAATATGAAAAAGAACGGCGGGTTTATTCCTGGAATTCGTCCCGGAAGACCCACAGCAGAGTATCTCGACAGAATCTTGACCAGATTAACCTTGGCCGGCGCGATCTTTTTAGCCTTTATCGCGTTGTTGCCGAACCTGATGACTGCCATCACCGGTGTTAACGTGAGCTTCGGTGGAACATCGCTGCTGATTGCCGTTGGTGTTGCTTTGGATACCATGAAGCAGCTGGAAAGTCAGCTCTTAATGCGTAATTACCAAGGGTTTATGAAATAAGGAGGAACAACCATGAGAGTGGTATTGTTAGGGCCTCCGGGAGCCGGCAAAGGCACCCAGGCCGCAACCATGGTGGAAAAATATCACATCGCCCATATTTCTACCGGAGACCTGCTCCGGGCCGCAGTGAAGGAAGGAACGCCTTTGGGGTTGGAAGCCAAAGGCTATATGGAATCGGGGCAATTAGTCCCCGATAGCCTCATCCTTGGCTTGGTTGAGGAAAGGATTCAGAAGGAAGATTGCCAAGAGGGTTTCCTCCTGGATGGTTTTCCCAGAACACCGGCGCAAGCCGACGCTTTGGGCGAAATGTTGAACAAATTGAATCAGGCGTTGGATGCTGTCATCAACATCCAAGTGCCTATGGATAAGCTGATGGCACGTCTTACCGGCCGCCGCGTTTGTAAATCCTGTGGCGCCACCTTCCACAATGTCTTCAATCCTTCGGCCAAAGGAGATTTCTGCGACAAATGCGGCGCGGAACTCTATCAACGCGCAGATGATACGGAAGAAACTGTGAAGGCCCGTCTTGACGTGTACGAGCAACAAACAGCTCCCCTCATTTCCTATTATGCGGAAAAAGGTCTTTTGAAAGACATCAACGGGGATCAGGATATCAAAAAGGTGGATGAAGACATCGCCCGTGCCCTTGGAGGCAAATAATGATCATCTGCAAAACAAGGGAACAAATCGCCAAAATGCGGGACGCCGGCAAGATCGTTGCTGAAGTTCTGGCGCTGATGGAGGAATATGCAAAGCCCGGCATTTCCACGGCAGAGCTGGATCAAATTGCCGAAGCCCACATTCGTAAAAGCGGCGCTGTTCCCACATTTCTGGGCTATGGCGGCTTTCCCGCCTCGATCTGTGCTTCCATTAACGAGGAAGTCATTCACGGTATCCCTCGCTCTGACAAAATTTTACAAGCTGGTGATATCATCAGCATTGATGTGGGCGCCACCTTCCGCGGCTATGTGGGTGACGCAGCGAGGACCTTCCCCGTGGGTGAAATCAGCGAAGAGGACGCTCGCCTCATTCGTGTGACGGAAGAATCGTTTTTTGAAGGACTGAAACAGGCAGTGGCCGGCAACAAACTGGGCGATATCTCCCATGCGGTGCAAAAGCATGTGGAAAAAAATGGCTTTTCTGTGATTCGTGACTATACCGGTCACGGTGTAGGGCAGAAAATGCATGAAGACCCCAGTGTCCCCAATTATGGCAGAAGCGGCAAAGGGCCCCGTCTCAAATCGGGATTGACCATCGCTTTGGAGCCCATGGTGGCCGCAGGCCATTACAGCTTGCGTACATTGCGTGACCATTGGACCTGTGTGACACGGGACGGTTCCATGGCGGCGCACTATGAAAACACTTTTGCTGTCACCGATGGTGAGCCTGAGATTTTAACCAGGTTGTAAAGGAGCGTTTTTATGGACTGGAAAGTGGGACAATTGGTCATCTCAAAACAGGGACGCGACCGTGGTCACAGTTATCTCATTGCCGAAACTGCAGAACATTATTGTCTGCTGGTGGATGGCCGAAAAGTGACCTACGAAAAGCCCAAAAAGAAAAATTACAAGCATTTGCAGGGAACTCTGATCAATTCCGGCAGCATGGCTCAGAAATGGGCCCAAGGGGAACGAATTTCCGACCGAGAGATTCGGGACTTCCTCAATCAATATTCGCTGGAAAGCGGAGTGAAGGAGGTAAAGTAATGTCCAAACAAGATGCTATTGAAGTGGAAGGCACAGTCATTGAGCCGTTGCCCAATGCCATGTTTACTGTGGAATTGGCCAATGGACATCGAGTCCTTGCCCATGTATCCGGGAAAATCCGGATGAATTTCATCCGCATCCTGCCGGGGGATAAGGTCACTGTGGAATTAAGTCCCTACGATCTCACCAGGGGACGCATCACATATCGCTTTAAGTAAGCAAGGGAAAAGGAGGAATTACCGTGAAAGTTCGTGCTTCGGTAAAACCAATTTGCGAAAAATGCAAAATCATCAAACGGAAAGGGACCGTCATGGTCATTTGCAAAAATCCCAAACATAAACAGAAACAAGGATAATATTTTAAGGTTTTAGATATCGTATTGGAGGTGCATTCAGTAAATGGCACGTATTGCAGGTGTTGACTTACCCCGCGACAAAAGAGTGGAAATCGGCCTGACCTATATTTATGGCATTGGTCTTCCCACCTCCCAGAAGATTTTGGCTCAAGCCGGTGTCGACGGGAATATCCGGGTGAAAGACTTAACCGAAGAACAAGAAAATACGATCAGGGATATCGTCAATAATAATTACCTGGTCGAAGGCGATCTCCGTCGTGAAGTCGCTTTGAATATTAAACGTCTGGTGGAAATCAGCTGTTATCGTGGGATTCGCCATCGTCGTGGTTTGCCTGTAAGAGGACAGAAAACCAAAACCAATGCCCGTACCCGCAAAGGTCCCAAACGTACTGTTGGCGTAAGACGTAAAAAATAAAGAAAGGAGGATCTATTCATGGCCAGAAGACAAACAAGAAGAAGAAGAGAAAAGAAAAATATTGAGTTCGGCGTAGCACATATCAATTCTACCTTTAATAATACGATTATCGTCATTACTGATAAAGCTGGGAATGCTATTTCCTGGTCCAGTGCTGGCAGCTCCGGTTTCAAAGGTTCCAGAAAGAGTACTCCTTTTGCCGCTCAACTGGCTGCTGAAACCTGCGCCAAAGAAGCAATGGAGCATGGTATGCGCCAAGTGGAATGTGTTGTGAAAGGCCCCGGTTCCGGCCGCGAAGCCGCGATTCGTTCTTTGCAGGCCACCGGTCTTGAAATCAGCATGATCAAGGATGTCACTCCCATTCCTCACAATGGTTGTCGTCCGCCCAAAAGAAGAAGAGTTTGAGGAGGTGTCCTTTTTAAATGGCACGTTATACAGAATCTGTATGCCGACTCTGTCGGCGTGAAGGCGAAAAGCTTTATCTGAAGGGCGATCGCTGCTATGGCGACAAATGCTCCTTTACCAAGAGAAGCTATGCTCCCGGGCAGCACGGCCAAGCCGCGGCTCGTAAAAAACGCTCGGAATACGGCCTTCAGTTGCGTGAAAAACAAAAAGCCCGTCGTATTTACGGCGTTTTAGAAAAACAATTCCGTATGTATTATGACAAAGCCGCCAGAATGGGTGGTGTTACCGGTGAAAATCTCCTGGTCCTCTTGGAAACCCGTCTGGACAACGTAGTTTACCGCGCCGGTTTGGCTCAAAGCAGAGCCGAAGCCCGTCAGTTGATCCTTCATGGTCATTACACGGTCAACGGCAGAAAAGTAAACATTCCTTCCTTCCTGGTGAAGAAAGGCGATGAAATTGCTGTAACCGCAAAAAGTAAGAAAAACGCAAAATTTGCAACCATCGCGGAATTGGCCGCTGTAAAATCCATTCCCCAATGGATCGCCTTGGACAAAGATGCTCTTTCCGCTACTGTGATTGAAATGCCGAAACGGGAAGATATTGATATTCCTATTGAAGAGCACCTGATCGTTGAAGGTTATTCCCGTTAATGGGGTCCTTGAACTTGATCGATATGTCTATATAAGGAGGCCAGATACATGCTGTCAGGAATGGAAAAACCCAAGATTCAATGTGTGGAACAGAATGATGACAAGACCTATGGCCGCTTTGTTGTTGAACCGTTGGAAAGAGGATACGGCATCACCCTGGGCAATGCCCTTCGTCGTGTGCTGTTGTCTTCTTTGCCTGGTGCTGCAGTAACCTCCGTCAGAATCGACGGAGTGCTTCATGAGTTTTCAACGATCCCCGGCGTTTTTGAAGATACCATGGACCTGATTCTGAACTTGAAAGGTCTCATTGTAAAACTTCATACTGATGAGGAAAAAACCCTTACTTTGGAAGCGGAAGGTGAAGGCGAAGTGTACGGCTGCGACTTCCAGTGCGGTCCCGAAGTGGAAATCCTCAATCCGGATCACCATATTGCAACTTTGGATCAGTCGGGCAGTTTGAACATGGAAGTGACGGTGGAAAAGGGACGTGGCTACCATAGCACCGAGAAAAATAAAAAGGAAAACGCCCCTTTGGGGGTAATCCCAATCGATTCATTTTTCTCTCCTATCACCAAAGTGATTTTCCATGTGGATAATTCCCGTGTCGGTCAACAGACTGACTTTGATCGTTTGACTTTGGATATTTGGACTGACGGAAGCATCGCTCCTGATGAAGCGTTGAGCGTCAGCGCCAAAATCCTGGCGGAATATTTGAAACTCTTTATTGGCCTTACGGAAGTTGCCGGCGGCGACATTATTATGGCGGAAAAAGAGGATGACAATAAAGATAAACTTCTTGATATGACCATCGAAGAGCTGGATATGTCAGTACGGTCTTACAACTGCCTGAAACGGGCAGGAATCAACACGGTACAGGAATTGATCCAGCGTTCCGAAGAAGATATGATGAAAGTCAGAAATCTGGGTCGCAAATCTCTGGAAGAAGTTATGGAAAAACTGGAAGAGCTCGGTCTCTCCCTTCGCAATGAAGAAGAGTGATGTTGCGCTTCCGGGAATAGGAAAAAGGAGGATACGACAGTGGCATACGGCAGATTGAGAAGAAACAGCAGCCACCGCCGTGCAATGCTCAGAAATATCACAACGTCCCTGTTGGATAAAGAAGCCATTGTTACGACGGAGCCCAAAGCCAAAGAGCTGAAAAGTATTGCTGAAAAAATGATTACCCTCGGCAAAAGAGGCGATTTGCACGCCCGCAGACAGGCTCTTGCTTATCTTACTGACGAAGATGTCGTCACCAAATTATTCACTGTTTTGGCCGATCGCTATCAGGACAGACCCGGCGGTTATACCCGTACGATCAAAACGGAATTGAGACAGGGCGATGGCGCACAAATGGTGAAAATCGAATTAGTCTAATGAATCGTCAAAGGCCAGGGGAGTTTCCCTTGGCCTTGTTTTTCTATCGTGTCGGTTTTTGTAACAGATGAAGAAAAACGTCGTTTTTTGAAAGATTGGATAAAGATTGGATTTTATAGTATTTCTCGAAAACGCCAGCCATATTTGCTATTGACTGAATGAAAGTAGGAAAGGAGCGGACCATGCTGGAAGTAAAAGATTTGTGGTTTTCCTACCGCAGCGAGGAAGGGACAACCCCCGTATTAAAAGGAGTCGATCTGACAGTGAGAGAAGGCCAATGGCTTTCTTTGATCGGCGCCAACGGCTCGGGGAAATCGACTTTGGCGATGATGTTCAACGGCCTGCTCCAACCGGATCATGGCAGAGTGACAGTGGACGGAATCGACACCGCGGATGACTCCTCTTTGTGGGAGATCCGGCAGCGCGTTGCCTATGTGTTCCAAAATCCGGAAAACCAGATCATCGGCGCTACAGTAGAGGAAGATGTCGCCTTCGGGCCGGAAAATCTCGGCCTGGATCCTAGGGAGATCCGACGTCGTGTCGACGAAGTTCTGGAGATTACCGGAATGGAGCAATATCGGCATCAGCCTCCCCATCGTCTTTCCGGCGGGCAGCTGCAAAAAGTAGCTCTGGCTGGGGCTTTGGCCATGAAACCAAAATATCTGATTCTGGACGAGGCCTGTTCCATGCTGGATCCCCAAAGTCGTGAAAAGGTTTGGGAATCTGTGGAAACGCTCCATCGTGATCACGGCATCGCTGTGATTAGCATTACCCATTTTCCGGAGGAGGTCTTTTACGGCAATGGCATCGCATTGATGGAAAACGGCAGAACGGAGGCAATATTGTGGCAATCCAAGTAAAAGGTCTCGATTTTACATATCAGCCCGGCACCACCTCTGAAAGGCATGCTCTCAGAAATGTATCCTTGCGGGTGGCCGATGGAGAGTTCCTGGCCATTGTTGGGGCTTCCGGCAGTGGCAAATCGACGTTGGCCCAGCATCTCAATGGAGCAATCCTTCCGCCGCCGGGAAAGGTTTTCGTCAATGGTTTGGAAGTGAAAAAGGGTATCTCCCCGGTGGATCTTGTAAGCAATGTGGGGCTCGTCTTTCAGTATCCGGAACATCAGCTCTTTGCGGAAACGGTAAGGGAAGAAATCGCTTACGGATGCCGTAATTTGGGATTTGCCGAGGGAACGATGGTAGCCGCATCTCGTCGGGCTTTAGATGCTGTGGGATTGGATACCTCTTATTTATCCCGCTCTCCTTTTCGCCTTTCCGGTGGGGAAAAACGCCGTGTGGCTTTGGCTTCAGTTCTGGCGATGGATCCTCCGATCCTGATTCTCGATGAACCCACTGTGGGGCTGGATCGCAGCGGAAAAGCCATGATCGGATCGGTGTTGCGGTCGCTGCATCGGGAGGGAAAGACGATCATCGTCATTGGTCACGATCTGGCGGAACTTCGCGCTTTGGCGCCGCGCTTGGTAGTGATGCACCGCGGCGCAGTGGTCGCCGACGGAGAGCTGAGCAAAGGCGATTTGGCCCAATACGGCATTTCCCTGCCGCAGCCCTTTCAACCAAGAGAAATGCTTCAAAAGCATTTCCCTGAAAATTACGGTAGCGCCGCCGCCAAAAAAATCTTGGCTTTTTTGGAAGGAGGGGACCAATGATTCGGGATATTTCCTTTGGACAATACTATCCTGCCGATTCTCCCCTGCACCGTATGGATCCACGGGCAAAAATAACGTCATTGTTCCTTTTATATATTGGCGTCTTTTTTTTGGATCGTGGGATCTCTTACGGGATCGCATCTGCCCTTTGTCTTGGACTTATGGCCTATTCTCGGGTTCCGGCCAAAGTTTATTGGCGCAGTACCCGTCTGATCTTTGCCTTGATTCTTTTTGGAGCCTTATTCAACATCTTTTTTACCGAGGGCGATATTCTCTGGCAATGGGGCATGGTAAAGATCACAAGGGAAGGACTTTGGGCGGCGCTTTTTATGGCGCTGCGGATCCTTTTGCTTCTCTACCCCGCTTTGGTACTGACCTTTACGACCACGCCCATGGCTCTGACCAACGCCTTGGAACAAATGGGCCGTCCCTTGACGAAATTGGGGTTGCCTATTCATGAGATTGCCATGATCATGTCCATTGCCCTGCGGTTTATTCCTACGATTCTGGAGGAGGCTGAGACCATTTTAAGAGCCCAAAAAAGCCGAGGCGCTGATTTTTCTGTCAGGAATTGGCGCCAGCTCAGTGTCCATGTGACGGCTTTTGCGGTACCACTCTTTGTCGGCGCATTTCGCCGCTCCGATGAATTGGCCATGGCCATGGAGGCCCGGGGCTATCATGGCGGTGTGGGGCGCACGACTTTTCGCGTGTTGAAATTGCGGCCTGCCGACGGCGTGGCCATGGCGTTTTGCCTGGCATTGACGATTCTGGCGGCGGCGGTAAGGTGGTGGATCTGATGGAGCAAGGAAAAAAACAGCGGCGACAAATTAAATTGACCGTCGCCTACGACGGCACCAATTACTGCGGCTTTCAGGTACAGCCCAATGGCGTATCCATCGGTGCGACGCTGCAATCCGCGGTGGAGAAAATTGCCGGGCATCCCGTTTCTCTTCTGGCGGTAAGCCGTACCGATGCCGGGGTTCACGCCACAGGCCAGGTGGCTACCTTCTTTCTGGAGGGAAATATCCCAGTGGAAAAGATTCCTCAGGCGCTTCATGGTATTTTGCCCAAAGATATCGTTGTTTGGCAGGCGGAGGAAGTACCGCCAGATTTTCATTGTCGCTATGATGCCGTGGGGAAGCATTATCGCTATACGCTGCGAAACAGTAAAATCTGTATGCCCTTTGATCGCTTGTTTGTTTGGCATTTTGTTCCGCCTCTCGATGTGATCCGGATGAAAAAAGCTTTGCCCTCTTTGGTGGGAACCCGGAATTTTAAGGCCTTTACCGCTGCCCATAGCGGCAGAAGCGATTTTGTCCGCCGCCTCGATGCCATCACTGTTGAAAAGCGTGGCGATGATATTATTTTTGATTTTTTGGGAAGAGGCTTCCTCTACAAAATGGTGCGAAGCATCACAGGATTTTTAGTGGATGTGGGACGGGGGCATCTTGCGCCGGAAACTGCGGAAAGAGCCATTGCCACAGGAGATCGCTCTCTGCTGGGGCTGACAGCGCCACCCCAAGGCCTGAACCTTGTAAAAATTTACTATGACGAGAAAGATTTTCTTGACAAATTGAAAACTATGGGTTAAACTATTATAGTGTCTCTCTATGGGACTCTGCCCCGTGAGTTTCCATGGGACGAGACAATTTATGATTGAAAAATGACCGAAATTCTCTTAGGAGGGAAAAAACATGCAAACCACTTATATGGCAAAACCCAGTGAAGTGGAAAAGAAATGGTATGTTTTGGACGCTTCCGACAAGCCCTTGGGCCGCGTCGCTTCCGAAGCCGCTCGTCTCCTTCGCGGCAAACATAAACCTACTTTCACTCCACATATAGATACCGGCGATCATGTTATCGTCATCAATGCGGAAAAAGCAATCCTCACCGGCAAAAAACTGGATCAGAAGTATTATTATCATCATTCCGGTTATCCCGGTGGCATTAAATCCATCTCTTACCGCAGACTGATGGAAACCAAACCGGAATTGGCTATGGAATTGGCCATCAAAGGGATGATTCCCCATAACCGTTTGGGCCGTCAGATCATGAAAAAGGTCCGTGTTTATAGAGGCGAAGAACATCGCCATCAGGCGCAGAAACCGGAAGTCTGGACTTTTTAAGGAGGTAAGATAAATGGCAGAAACGAAATTTTACGGCACCGGCCGTCGGAAAAATGCCATCGCCAAAGTTTGGGTAAAACCCGGCGAAGGTAATATCGAAGTGAACAAAAAATCCGTGGAAGATTACTTCGGCAAGAAAACCTTGGTTATGGTGGTAAAACAGCCTTTGGATGTTACCTCCACCGAAGCCAAATATGACATTATCGCCAGCGTTCACGGCGGCGGTATTTCGGGTCAGGCAGGCGCCGTTCGTCATGGCCTTTCCCGTGCTCTGGTAGAAGCCGATCCCGAATTGCGTCCTGCGTTGAAGGCCGCGGGTTTTATGACCCGTGACCCCAGAATGAAGGAAAGACGCAAATACGGCTTGAAAAAAGCCCGTAAAGCCAGCCAGTTCTCCAAACGTTAAGTGTTGGTTTTCTTCTTATTATTTGTTTTATATGTTTCAAAAGCACCGGCATTGCCGGTGCTTTTTTGATGTTCTTGTATGACATCCTTGATTTGATATGGTAAAATATAACAAAGTTATCAATGAAACCATCGCCAGCGGAGCCTCTGCGGGATTAAATTTCTCGGTCGCTGTCCGATGAAAAATGGAGGAACATATTATGAAATTATCTTGGTGTACTATTCATGTTCATGATATGGAACAGTCAAAATCGTTTTACGGGAAATTCTTGGGATTGCGCAAAACCCGTTCATTTTCACCGCAAAAGGGCACAGAGATCGTATTTTTTTCCGATGAAGATTCGATAGAGATGAATTGATCCACAATGAGAAAGCGCCACTTTCAGAGGGCACCTGTCGGGTATCTTTGGGACTTCGCACTAAAAATTTTGACGAGCTTTTGGTTAAAGCGAAGGAGGGGGGCTTTTCGCTATCCGGCCCTTTGATTTTGGGAGAAGATATGGAATGTTTTTTCTTACAGGATCCCGACGGCGTAGGGATTCAAATGATTCGTGATGAAACCGTGATTTAATGCGATCACCAAGTTCAGATCGCTAGTTGGAGTGGGCCAACGAGGCAGAGAATAGGGAATGGTATTTTGCGTTTTGGTTGGAAGAAAGAAATCTCCCGGGCTTCTCTGAAATGGAATTCCTTTATCGCCGGGTAGTCTTTCTTTCAAGGTCAACAGACGATTTTAAGTCAGTGTAGATATATCATGGAATATAGCGGAAACTTTTGGGTTGAAACTAAAAAACGAATCGAGACTTCTACTGAAGTCTCGATTTTTTTATAATAATCATAGAATTAGAGGAAAGGAAGTCTCTTCAATCCACCGTCGGAATGCGTGTCAATTTTTCCCGTATTTTCCGATGCTCTTCGGGGATCTCCTCCAGAAGCATCTCTCTTGGAACCGCGGTAGTTCCCGCTTCTTTGGCTGTTTCGTAATACCAGCATTTAAAATTCAACGTATCCAGTGTTTCCTGTAAGTCCTCCATCTGTTTTTCGACAATTTCCCGTTGTCTTTGAAGTAATTCTAACCGTTCTTCAATGGTATCATCGCCCTTCATGACCAGATCAAGGTATTTCTGGATATCCGTCAGCTGCATACCCGCACGTTTTAGGCATTCGATAATTTGCAGCCATTCATAATCCCTGTGGTCAAAAATTCGCATTCCGCCGCCGGAACGCTTTACAAAGGGAAGTAAGCCGATTTTATCATAATAGCGAAGGGTCGACGGCGCGAGATTCAACAACTTTGCCATAGTACTTACGGAATATGACATAAAACCTCCTCCTAATTAACACTTGACTTAAAGTTAGGTTCAACTTGTATGATAATTATAGTCAATTAGATCACTTTTGTAAAGCACAAAATAGTATAGAACTCCATCCATCATATTGGAAGAACTTCCCGATCACAATAAGACAGAAAGGTTGCGTGAATTATGAAGAATATGAAAAAATTCATTCCTGTTTTTTTGATCCTGGCCTTAGTGTGCTGCATTACTTTCGCTTCCCTGGGGACATCGGCAGAGCAGGCTGTCAGTGATGAAGATGTTGTCATCGATATGGAAGGTGAAGGCACTTCGGAGGAAACGGAACAGACGCTCCCCGATGACGGGGAATTTGTTTTAATCCGTGACTATATTCCCGATATCTATGTGGATCTAAAATACGCGACAGATGATAATATCACCGGTACTGCGGTTTACGATTTTGAAGATGCCTATCTGCGTTATGGGACAGTAAAAAAATTAGAGCAAGTCAGCAATGTCCTGCGGGAAGAAGGGTATGCCCTGAAAATCTGGGATGCCTTCCGTCCTACCGAAGCCCAGTTTCGACTTTGGGAAGCAATGCCCGACGCATCCTATATTGCCAATCCTTATAATGGTTATTCCGACCATTCCCGGGGGAATTGTATTGATCTGACTTTGGTAGATTTGGAGGGAAACGAAGTTGCGATGCCTACGGGATTTGACAATTTTTCCGCATTGGCCGACCGAGATTATTCCGATGTCGGTGCGGAGGCAGCAACCAATGCCCGTCTCCTCGAGGATGCCATGATCGCTGCAGGTTTTATTCCCTACTCAGCAGAATGGTGGCATTTTACTGACGAGACGGACTATCCCGTAGAGACCCAGTTTTATCCCCCGGCAGATGACGCCTATGAAACGTCCATGAATTCCATTGAAAACTGTATTTTATCATCAAAATATCCCATTGAAGCGGAGATCTGCTCTGCTGAAACTGCCAAAACAGACGAGACGGAAGAACCCCGTCAGATTTCTGTCAGCGCCATTGGCGACTGTGTGTTGGCCACAGGGTACGGTTTTTCCTTCAATGGCAGCTTCGAAGATTACATGGGAGAAGAAGATCAGGACTACTTTTTCTCCCAAGTTCAATCAGTGCTCCAAAATGATGATTTGACCATTGCCAACTCTGAAAATGTATTTACCGATGAAACGACCCGAGTGAATAAAGACAATCAAGGGGACAATGCGTTTTGGTTCAAAAGTTCGCCGGAATACGCTAATATTTATGCCCGAGGCAGTGTGGAAGCGGTGAATGTCGCCAATAACCATTCTCATGACTACGGCGAGGTCGGGTACCTTGATTCTTTGGACGCGCTGGAGGATGCGGGAGTTGCCACCTTCGGTTACGGAAATATTGCCTATGATGAGATAAAAGGCGTTACCGTCGCCATGATTGGCATCAATACCCTCGGCCCCCTGGAAGAAGGCAGAACCACGACAGAGATCAAAACCGAACTGACCGAAACCATGACTGAGGCAAAAGACAATGCCGACGTAGTCATCGTCTCCCTCCATTGGGGAGAAGAAGGATCGGAAGAGCCCAATGATTTGCAGCGGGAACTGGGTCATATGGCTGTTGATTTAGGTGCGGATCTTGTCATTGGGCATCATCCCCATGTTCTTCAGGAAGTGGAGGTCTACAATGGCGTTCCCATTGCTTATTCCTTGGGAAATTTCGTCTTTGGCGGCAATTCCCGTCCCGATCGGGATACTATGATTCTATCTGTTACCTTCACGGTAGACGCTTCCGGCTCCGTAGATACAGACTATGAGGTCATCGAAGCTTATGTTTACGGCGAAGGATCCAGAAATAATTACCAGCCTGTCTTGGTATAATCAAAAAAGAATTGGAGGATTTTCATGAAAAAGATCAGTATGTTATTAATGAGTCTTTGTTTGATGGTTGCTTTCGCGGCATGCAGCAACGGCGACTCGACGCCGTCGGAAACGGAAATAGGAGCGACGGCGGAGGCCGATGGGGCGGGGATCTTGATTGCATACTTTACCATGCCCGAAGATGTTGATACCAGTGGCGTTAATGCTGTTGCTGGTGCCAGCATTGTAGTGAACGATGGTGAAGTCTTGGGGAATACCGAATACATGGCAAGTATCATTCAAGATACCATAGGTGGCGATCTATTTCAAATTGAAACCGTACAGCAATATCCTTTGGATCATGATCCTCTGGTAGATCAAGCTGCAGAAGAGCAAGACGCCGAGTCGCGCCCCGAATTATCTGCTCATCTAGACAATTTGGAGCAGTACGATACCATCATTTTGGGGTATCCCAATTGGTGGGGAGATATGCCAATGGCGGTCTATTCTTTTCTCGAAGAATATGATTTTTCCGGCAAGACTATCATCCCCTATTGTCCTCATGGAGGCAGCGGCTTTTCCGGCACTGTAGATACCATTGCTGAACTGCAGCCCAATGCCACAGTCAGCGACGAAGGACTGGCCATTTCCCGCAATGATGTGGCGGACAGTGCTTCGGATGTAGCAGCCTGGGCCGAAAGTCTTCCCATTTTTTAAAGTAATCAGAAATATCGGTAATGGGTGTTGTTCGCTATGAGAAATGCCACGGAATGGGGTAATCATCATGACGGAAATGATTTGAGCCATAGAAGAGAGGAATCCCCCCAGTATCAACCTTTTGGTTGGGAGAGGGTAACCAATCGAGACTTCCGCCGGGAAGCGATATCGATTACAATGGAAACAGCCAATGACAGAAAGGAAGGTTCCAATATGGAATATGTAACATTAAATAACGGAGTCAAAATGCCGTTGCTTGGCTACGGTGTTTATCAGGTTAGCAATGAAGAATGTGAAAAATGTGTATTGGACGCCATCAGTACAGGATACCGTTCTATAGACACGGCCCAGGCTTACGCCAATGAAGAAGCGGTGGGCAGCGCTATGGCAAAATGCGGCGTTCCTCGGGAGGAACTCTTTATCACCACAAAAGTCTGGATTTCCAACGCCGGTTACGATTACGCTAAAGCGTCCATCGAAGAATCTTTGAAAAAACTGCAAACGGATTACCTGGATCTTTTGCTGATCCACCAGCCTTTTAACGATTATTACGGCACTTACCGCGCTATGGAAGAAGCTTATAAAGACGGAAAGATACGCGCCATCGGTGTTTCTAATTTCTATCCGGACCGCCTCATTGATCTCTGCCAGTTCGTAGAGATCACACCTGCTGTGAATCAGGTGGAAACTCACGTATTTCAGCAGCAGAAACAAGCCCATGAGATTATGAAAAAGTATGGTGTACAGCATGAATCCTGGGGACCCTTTGCCGAAGGTCGGAAAGATTTCTTCTCCAATGAAGTTTTGACGGAGATCGGTACGAAATACGGCAAAACCTCGGCCCAAGTGGCTTTGCGTTATTTGCTCCAAAATGATGTAGTGGTGATTCCCAAATCGGTTCACAAAGAACGTATGGAACAAAATCTTGACGTCTTTGATTTCACCCTCAGCGCCGAAGATATGGGAGCCATTGCCGATTTGGATGAAGGAGAAAGCTTGTTTTTCTCCCATTACGACCCGGCAACGGTGGAAATGCTGACCAATATGGGCAAGCGCAAATAAAAATGAGAAAGAAAGCGGCAGCCCATCAAAGGTTGCTGCTTTTTATAAACAGTGATAGGAAAGGAACAGCAATATGAAAAATTTTAAAAAGATTGCCTCCCTCTTTTTCGTCGCAATGGCGATGGTTTCCCTGTGCGCCTGCGGGGGGTCTGATACGAAAAACCCAACGACGACTGCCTCTGAAGAGAGCGGGGAAGTCGCCAACGGACAGACGGAATACGGAAATGTTTTGATCGCCTACTTTACAGCAGCGGAAAACAGCGGTGTTGACGCCGTTGCTTCGGCAAGTTACAGTACTGTTGATGGCGAAGCCGTGGGACGACTACGGGCGATTGCGGATATGATTCAAGATACCACTGGCGGGGAGGTTTTTTCCATTCGTACCTCTGTGGTGTACCCTGCCGATGGCGGTGAATTGATCGATTACGCCGCCGAAGAGCAAGAAGAAAACGCCCGACCGGAACTGACTTCCCATATCGAAGACCTTGCCCAATACAACACTATTTTTGTCGGCTATCCTAACTGGTGGGGGGATATGCCAATGGCATTGTATAGCTTCTTTGACGAATACGACTTTTCTGGGAAGACCATCATCCCTTTTAATGTCCATAATGGCAGCGGTCTTTCCCGTACCATCGAGACGATTCAGGAACTGGAACCCAATGCCACGGTGATCGAGGACGGATTCACCATCAGTGAAGACGATGTGGAAAATGCCGGGGAAAACGTCTCCACCTGGTTAAATGAACTTGGATTCTGAAGGGAAGGGGGATCGTCGTGAAAGGGAAGCGTTTGATCATTATCGTTGCTGTTTGCCTTCTTACTCCCATTGTCTTCGGCGGTTGCTCCCCTCAGAGGAATGGTTCCTCTTCCGTCGATGAAGAAAACGGGGACGCTGCGGAACAAATACAAACCGGCTTCGTGACGGAACAGGTGTTGAATGGCGCCGAGGGGGAGATCCATTACAGCTATTATTTGCCTGAGACCTATAATAAAAATAGTAGTTACCCCTTGGTGGTGACGATACCTGGCTACGATATGATGTGGTTCGGCGAGGAGTCCTCCGGGAGCAATGTGGAATGGAGCGGCTTTCAAACATGGACGGAAGTGGATGAGGATGTGATCGTTGTTTCCGCCCAGTTCACTGATTGGGGGGAGACTTCGGCGCGGCAGGCCATCGAACTGACGGAATATTTTTTAGATCATTTTGCCGTTGATCCCCACCGGGTCTATGGGTGCGGATATTCCGCCGGCGGGGAAACCATGTCCCAAGCGGTTTCCATGCGCCCCGATCTTTACGCCGCTTATCTCCACGGCGCTTCTCAATGGGACGGCGAGTTTGTTTCTGTTGCAGAAGGACATGTTGCCGTCTATATTTTTATGGCGGAAAACGATGAGTATTACGGTTCTCAAAAGGCGCGGGACGCATATGACGGCCTGTATGGAGCATATCGGGCTCTGGGTTGGAATGATGGACAGATTGCTGAAGTCTTACAGCTGGAGATTCCGGACAACGAGTACTTTAACAGACGTGGCATTTATCAATACCACGGTGGAGGAAATGTCGTGTTTGAGGATGGGGCGATCTTAGACTGGATCCTTTCTCAAAGCAAGTAAAGGAGGAATGATTGTGAAGGTGTTATTGACCAATGGCAGTCCCCATCGGAAAGGGTGTACACATCGGGCACTTTGCGAAGTCTCCGAGGCTCTTAATGAAAATGGGATCGACACTGATATGTTTTGGATCGGCAACCATCCCCTTGGGGGGTGTATCGGTTGTAAAGCGTGTAAAGAAAGAAATCAGTGTGCTTTTGAAGACAGTGTCAATGATTTTTTGAAAATCGCCGGCGATTATGACGGTTTTGTATTCGGAACTCCGGTGCATTGGGGGGCGGCCTCCGGCGCCATGACATCCTTTTTGGACAGGGCTTTTTACGCAGACCGCAACGGCGGCGGTAACCGCTTTTTTCTGAAGCCTGCAGCAGCAGTGATCTCCGCCCGCCGTGCGGGAACCACTGCCACATGGGATCAGATCAATAAATATTTCGGTTTGTTACAAATGCCCATTATCACTTCCCGCTATTGGAATATTGTTCACGGCACCACGCCGGAAGAAGTTGAAAAAGATCTGGAAGGACTGCAAACCATGCGGTTCTTGGGGAATCATATGGCTTTTTATCTGAAATGTAAAGAAATGGGTGAGACATTGGGCATCCCTAGACCGAAACAAGAAACCGTCACTTTTACAAACTTTATTCGGGAATAGGAGAATGATATCAATGACCTCGAAAACAGTTTTTAAAATGACCATCGACTGTTGTTTGACGATCCTTTTATTATTGTTGGTTGCCTTTGAGCTTGTGGGACGGCAGTCCCATGAATGGATCGGTATGGGGATGTTTCTGCTGTTTGTGTTGCATCATATCATGAATTGGAGATGGAGCAAGAATCTATTCCGGGGAACGTATCCTCCCTACCGTATCTTACAGACGCTTTTGGTCGCATTGATCTTTTGTTCTATGATCGGTTCTATGGCAAGCGGCATTGTACTTTCCCGTTATGTTTTTGATTTTTTGGAAATCGACGGTGGCAGAAGCATCGCCCGGACCGTGCATATGCTATGTGCCTACTGGGGATTTGTCCTGATGAGTTTCCATCTCGGCCTCCATTGGGGCGTGATGATAAAACGGATGGGACCTCTAATCTCAAAGCCATCCCCTGGGCGTACTGCTATTTTACGCATTGCTTCTGTAATGATTGCGGCCTACGGACTTTATGCCTTTGTTAAACGGGGCATTGGTACCTACCTGTTCTTGCAAACGGAATTTGTCTTTTTTGATTTTGAGGAGCCGCTGTTCTTTTTCTTTGTTGATTACCTCGCAGTGATGGGCCTTTTTGTCTTTCTTGGCCATTATCTTGCCAAAGGATGCAAAAAACTACAGAGTTTTAAAGGGGAAAGATCATGAAAGAAAGGATACTTTTATTTGTGGTGGCGGCTCTGATTGTTTGCTTTGTATCCTGTTCCCATCAAGACTCGGAAGAAATCGCAGGGGAAGCCAATGCCGGTTTCTTTGCCATGAATACTTATATTTCCATGACCGCTTATGGGGACCAAGCGGATTCCGTCCTAGAAGAGGCGGAGTCGAGAATGAAAGAACTGGAAGCGTTGTGGTCTGTTACAGAGGAAAACAGTGATATTTATGCAGTCAACCACAGCAACGGAAGCCCTGTTACGGTCAGCGATGAAACGGCGGAGATTCTTTCCTTTGCTTTGGAAATGGCTGCCGAAACCAATGGCGCCTTGGACCCTACGATCTACCCCCTCGTCAGCGCCTGGGGATTTACCACAGAGGAGCATCACATCCCCTCTGACGATAAGATCCAAGAGATGTTGTCCCTGGTGGGATATGAGAAGATTCGCTTAGATGAGAATCAGGTACAACTGCCTCCTAACATGATGCTGGATCTTGGCGCTTTAGGGAAGGGATATGCCGGCGACACCGTTATTCAACTGCTGAAGGACCGCGGTATCTTGTCGGCCCTGGTCGACCTCGGCGGCAACATTCAAACCATAGGAATGAGGCCCGACGGCATGCCTTGGCGTCTTGGCCTGCAAGATCCTTTTGGTGGTGAGAACCTTGGCGTATTGTCTGTTTCGGACTGTGCTGTTGTGACTTCCGGCAATTACGAAAATTACTTTATCGGTGAAGATGGAAAAACATACGGCCACATTATCGACCCTGTCACCGGCTATCCTGTGGAAAGTGATTTGGCTTCTGTAACAGTCATTGCGGCGGAGGGAAAATTATGTGATGCCCTTTCCACCTCTCTTTTTGTTATGGGACAAGATCGTGCTGTGAATTTTTGGCGGCAGCGACAGGATTTTGAAATGATTCTTGTAACGTCAACGGGAGAGATTTCGGTGACAGAAGGGATTGCTGATCAATTTTCTCCTGCCGACAATGAGGAAGTGGATGTGATCTACCGATGAAAAAAAATCAATTATGGTTGGGAGTCTGTGTTGTAATCCTGTGCCTGGGCATCCTCGGTGGTCTATGGGTAATGCGTGTCCAGAGTGATCCGTCGGTTCGCATTGTACAGAACGGCGCTGTGTTATACCGTTTTGATCTTTCCTCAGCAGAAGATCAAACCTTTACCGTGGAATATGAGGGGCGAAGCAACATCATTCAGATCGAAGATGGAGCAATCCGAGTTTTGGAAGCGGACTGTCCCGACCAGACCTGTGTTCATATGGGATGGCTGGATTCCGCTGCTCCCATTGTCTGCCTGCCCAATCGATTGGTTATAGAATTTGACAATGCTTCCGATGAAACGGATGCCGTGATCGAATAAGGAGAAAAAATGAACGCGAAAAAATTGACGCAACTTGCTATGTTGACAGGGATCGCACTGATTATTTTTGTTTTGGAGCTTCAGATCCCCAATCCCTTTCCTATTCCAGGGATAAAGTTAGGCCTTGCCAATATCATTACGGTTTATGCCGTTTATCACTATCGGCCCAGAGAAGTGATGATTGTGGTTTTTGCGCGGATTTTTCTTGCCGCCCTGTTCAGCGGCAATATGATGGCTTTGGCTTACAGCTTCACCGGGAGTATGCTTTGCTTAGGGGGTATGCTGCCGCTGCGAAAGATCATCGACGAAAATCATCTGTGGATCGCCAGTGTCATCGGCGCTGTGCTTCATAATATCGGTCAGATCTCCGTTGCAATATTGCTCACAGGTGCCCCTGGACTCATCGCTTATTTGCCATTCCTCCTGGTATCTGGTTGCTTTGCCGGCGCCTTTACCGGCGTTTGTGCTCAAATTATCACGGAAAGGGTGAGATATCATTTTGTCCAAAATTCCGTTCCGGAACAAACTGTCCGTAAATAGATTCACGAACGGCGCCTTAAGGAGAGAATTGCAATGGCTTAGAAATTGAAATGTCGGTTCTTCCTATCTATCGAACTTGGGTTCCGACGAAAACGATAAAAAATCTCTGCAATAGTTTTATTGCAGAGATTTTTTATCACCGGACAACAATCAACAGGAGAGGAGTTCCGCATAGCCATGGGGAAACAGAGGGCTTCCCTTTCGCTCCTATTTTAACCAGAGCAAGAGTTCCGATAGACCTTGAATTACGGGAACCGTATGATCGTCAATGGTTCCATAACCGTAAGCAGCATGAATAAAGGGGATTCCTGCAGCCTTCGCCGCATGGTAGTCGCCCATGGTGTCTCCGATGTAGACGGGTTTTTTTAACTGATTTCGTTCCATCACAAGGCGAATATTATCGCCTTTTGGCCGCTGGGTGCGGCTAAAGTATTCGAAGTCTTGAAAATAATTCCAGAGATGGTAATGATCTAAAAATGCTTCAATGTATCCGTGCCCGCAGTTACTGACGATGAATAGTGGTACTTGTCGGCTCAAGGCCTCAATGGTTTCTTCCAGATCATTGTAAAGTACTGCCCCGTATTCTGTTAAAAAGTCCTGTTCCACAAGGTTGCACTGGCGCATGATTCGCAGCCCTTCTTCTTCGTCTAAATCGGGAAATAAAACTTTAGGAATTTCCTTTTCTGTGAGTCCCATAATCTTTGTTACGTCTTTCTCCGTCAATGGCGGCGTATTGGGACGGCTCTTGCTGACTGCAACATTCCACGCTTTTGTCACGTTGGCTGTGGCGTTCCAAAGGGTTCCGTCAAGATCAAAGATAAAACTGTCATACATATGTGATTCTCCGTAGAATTTGAAAAATTGGTGATAATTTGATTTTACCCTCTTTATAAAATCGCGTCAAGTCGGGTACGCTTATTCTTAGAAGTCCTCATTGAGATTTTTTTTGAAAAAACCGCAGTATTTTGATGATTTTTTTTATTTCAGGTATTCCCAAATGACGAAATAGGGTGTATAATGAGGACTAACTACTGATTAGAACGGAGGCAAATTACATGGCAGTACCTAAAATTACTCCTGAGGAAAGAGCGAAAGCATTACAGAAAGCACAGCAAGTAAGAAAGGATCGTGCAGCACTGCGAGAAAAAATGAAAGCAGGAGCTATGACGATGAAAGACGTCATTGATAAAAAAGACGACGATATTGTTGGCGGCATGCGCGTCAAATATGTTTTGGAATCTTTGCCCGGAATCGGCAAAGTGAGAGCCAAAGAATTGATGGATCGTATCGGTATCGATGAAAATCGTAAAATCAAGGGTTTGGGGTCTCGTCAGGAAGCAGCATTGCTGGAATATTTGAAATAAGCCATGAGAATTTTTGGCAGGTCGGCATATGGTCGACCTGCTTTTTTATGATTTTATATCATCTGTTGTAGTTGTTGACATTACAACAATGGCATGGTATACTGATACAGAGGAAGAAAGGGGAGGGTAAGATGCAAATTTCAAGTAGGTTTACGATTGCGATTCATATTTTTGCTTGCATCGCCACCTTTGAAAAGGATTATAAAATAACAAGCGAATTTCTCGCTTCCAGTGTGAATGTGAATCCGGTGATTATCAGAAAACTGTTGTCCCAACTGAAAGCAGCAGGGCTCGTCACCGTTACCAGGGGCAGCGGTGGCGCTGCCATTGCCAAACCTTTGGAAGAAATCACTCTGTTTGACATTTATCAGGCTGTGGACTGTGTGGAACATGGGGAACTCTTTCATTTCCATGAGAACCCGTCTTTGCAATGTCCTGTTGGGCGCAATATCCATCGCGTTCTCGATGACAAGCTGGAGCGGATTCAAAATGCCATGGAGCAGGAAATGAAAGCCATTACTGTGGCCGATATTATTCGCGATACAGAAACTTATATTGCGCAAAACAATCTATAACATTTCAAATACTTTTAAGATTGCATGTTCTTAGTCTTTCATAAGCCATATTCCGTTAAGGAGTATGGCTTTTTTCTTTGATCGCGGATATTTGTAAAATCTTTTTGCGATTTCCTTTTTAAAAAATAGAACCTGTGGAACAAAAAAATTTTTTGAAAAAATCTAGTTGTAACTATTGACATTACAATAAAGCCGTGATATGATATGGCCATAAGTTGTAATAACGATTATTACATTATAAATATTTTATTGACAGGAGGCTGTTAAAATGAAAATTGCGGTAATTTGTGCCAACGGAAAAGCAGGAAAATTGATTGTGAAAGAAGCGGTGTCAAGAGGGCTTGATGTCACAGCTGTTGTTAGGGAAGAGAACCAAAGCGCTGCCCAAAAGGTGATCCAAAAAGACTTGTTTGATCTGACGGTCGAAGATCTCGAAGGCTTTGATGTCGTTATCGACGCCTTTGGCGCTTGGACTGAGGATACCCTTCCTCTTCACAGCACCTCTTTGAAAAAGCTTTGTGACCTTCTCAGCGGCTCTTCCACACGTTTGTTGGTGGTGGGCGGTGCAGGAAGTCTGTATGTCAATAAAGAGCACACCGCTTGTGTGGCCGATGGATCCGATTTCCCCGATGCTTTCAAACCCCTTGCTGCTGCCATGGCTAAGGCTTTGGGAGAACTTCGTCAAAGAAATGATGTACAATGGACCTACCTCAGTCCCGCAGGAGATTTCCAAGCCGAAGGCGAAAAAACCGGGAAGTACATCCTCGGCGGTGAAGAACTGGTATTGAATTCCAAAGGAGAAAGTGTCATTAGCTATGCCGATTATGCCATTGCCATGATCGACGAAGCAGTCAAAGGCAATCATATCCAAGAAAGAATCAGCGTTGTGTCTGAATAAAAGTTCCTTTCTGATCTGATTAAAAAAGAAAGCGATTTTGTAAGGCAGCATCCGTACGGGTGCTGTCTTATTTTGATAGACTGCAGCATTTTTTTGAAAATTTTCTTGACAATTGTTTTTGCGTGTGATATATTGTACTTGTTCAATAATCACAATATAGATCAATTAATCGGACCAAAGGCAAAGCGCCAAATTCTCAGGAAATGAGAACAGAGTGGAGGGAATGGTCTGCGGACAGACACGATCATTTATCAAAAGAGAAAAGAGAAAAGAGAAAAGGAGGGAGTCTTTTGGAGATCATCATAAGCAGCAACACGAGCAAGCCCATTTATGAACAGATCACATCTCAAATTAAGGCAATGATTATGAGCGGGGAATTGAGGGCGGGTGATCCCATTCCTTCCATGCGTTCCCTGGCAAAATCCATTCACGTCAGTGTGATTACAGTGCAAAAGGCTTATGAAGATTTACAGAGGGATGGTTTTATCGAAACAACAGTGGGTCGTGGTAGTTTCGTGTCCACGCTCAATAAGAATTTTTATCAGGAAGAGCAACAGCGCAAAGCAGAAGAGCATTTACAAGAAGCCGCAGAAATAGCCAGGTCAAGTGGTATTCCCCTTGAAAAACTTCAGGAGCTTTTAAAGCTTTTCTATGAGGAGGATTGATGATGGAACAAAATGCGTTAGTCGTTGATGGTTTGACAAAACAATACCGCGATTTTACATTGGATCATATCTCTTTTTGTGTTCCTCGCGGTTCGATTGTGGGCTTAATTGGTGAAAACGGAGCGGGAAAGAGTACTGCGATTCAGGCCATTCTTGGTTTGATTCAAAAAGATGCCGGCAGTATTTCCCTATTGGGAAAAACGGAAGAGGAAATGGATGCCGCGACCCGCAATCGGATCGGCGTTGTTTTTGACGGCAGCAATTTCCCCGGCGCCTTATCTCCGGACAAATTGAACACGGTCTTTCAACGGATCTATGAAACCTGGGATGAAGACGTTTATTTTTCCTTATTAGAACAGTTATCTCTACCGAAAGAGAAAAAATTCAAAGAATTTTCTAAGGGAATGCGAATGAAATTGTCTATCGCCGTTGCTCTATCGCATCATTCTGAATTTCTGATCTTGGATGAAGCCACCAGTGGCCTGGATCCTGTGGTGCGGGATGATATTTTGGATATATTTTTAGACTTTGTTCAAGATGAAAACCACTCTATTTTGGTCTCTTCCCATATTACCAGTGATTTGGAAAAGGTTGCCGATTATATTGTCTTTCTTCATGAGGGCAAAATCATATTTTCCAAGTCCAAAGATGAATTAATCTATCGTTATGGAATTATCAAATGCGGCGCCGCGCAATTTGCCGCCATTGATCAACAAGACATCGTTGCTTGGCGCAAACAGGATTATGAATGGGATATTCTCGTCGCCGACCGTGATGCTGCCGGGAAAAAGTATCCCAAGACCATCATTGACCCAGCTACCATCGATGATATCATGCTGTTTTATGGAAAGGGGGAACGGCCATGAAAGGTTTGTTACTCAAGGATTTTCTTATCATTCGGGAGGGGCTTCTGATTATGTTTTTTACCATGGTCGCCATTGGTATCGGTATGGTGATTTTAGTTTCTCCCTGGGTCTTAACGGTGATTGCCGGCGTTTCTCTGAGCATGACTGCTGTTACGACAATTCAAAACGACAAAACCACCCAATGGGATAAATTTTCCGCAACGCTTCCCGTTTCGCGGGCACAGATTATCTCCAGTAAGTATTTCATGTATTTGTTGCTCGGCCTTGTGGGTATTGCCTTGGGGATTTTATTCAGTGTCGTTGTATCTATATGGAAACAGGACTTCGACGGAGAACAGTTGCTCTTGTATCTTTCCGTTGCTGTCATGATGTCGTTTTTACCCGGCAGCATCAGCATCCCTCTCTCTTTTATTCTCGATGAAGAGAAAGGTATGGTTGGTTTGATCCTTTCTTATCTCGTAACCTCAGGTCTTTTTGCTGTCATTGCATTATTTCTGAATCGGGTGCTGCATATCAGTCTTCTCGATCATTTGGCTACGACTTGCGGGATCGTCGCCGCCATCAGCGCTGTGGTTTATATAGCATCGTGGCTATTCTGTTCCAAAAAACTTTGCCATAAGATCTTTTAAAACATAAGTAATATATCACAGAGAAATATCACAGAGAACGCAGCCGCAACTTATGAGCGGTCTGCGTTCTCTGTGATATGTTATGATTTTTCATAAAGGAACTTTTTCATATTCGTTGACGTTAAACAACCAAAGAAAGAATGCTTTCCCAAATGTTGGTGGGATTTTGTTTGATTTTATGATATAATAAAACGATATATAAAATCATGGATAGGAGATGTCGGTATGATTTACGGCGCTCATTTTGAAACACCTTTGGGGGTCTTGACCCTATTGGAAGAAAATCATGCCTTGATTGCCGTATCCTTCGGTCGGCAACCGGTGGCTGCTTTGGAGCAAACGCCGTTGTTAATGCAAACAGAAAAACAGCTGAAAGAATACTTCAAGGGGCAACGAAATGTCTTTGATTTGCCATTGCAGATGAAGGGAACCCAGTTTCAGCAGGAAGTTTGGCAAGCGCTGCAAGAGATTCCCTATGGAGAGACGAGAACTTACAGCGATATTGCCGTTGCCATTGGTCGTCCCAAAGCCACCCGGGCCGTGGGTATGGCAAACCATTGCAATCCATTGGCAATTATTGTACCTTGCCATCGTGTCATCGGCAAAAACGGATCGCTGACGGGATATGCCGGCGGACTTGAAAAGAAACAGGCTCTGCTGGCTCTGGAAAGTTCTGAGCGTTAATGTAATCATATTTTTTGGAAGGAGGTCCTCAGGTGGATCAATCATTGTTTTTGACCCCCATTCTGTCTCTGCTTGAGGCGTATCCCTGGATTGGTAATTGGTATACCTTCGGCGTTCGTTGGGTCCTGGCCTTTTTGGCGATTTTTATTTTATTTAAATCCATTCGTTCCCTGCTCCAAGTGGAAAATCCTTCAGAGATTTGGGCTTATTTGGGATTCCCCAACGGCAGCAACGAAGCCTTAACCCATTGGGAAAATGTATTGGGCCGTGCTGCCAGTTCCGATGTGGTAATCAATTTCCCCAGTGTGTCGAGAAATCATGGAACCCTTGTGCGGGATGCCGAGGGAAATTGGACTTATAACGACTTAGGATCTAAAGTGGGCTCAAAAGTCAACGGCGTCGAGGTGACTGGTCCCACACCTGTAAAAATTGGCGATACGTTAAGCCTTGGCGGCGTTAATTTTATGTTACTTCCCGTCACCGTCAAGGAAAAGCGCAGCAATGTCAAACGGCGTTTTCGTTTGGGCCGTCCCGTTTCTCCCTGGTCTTCTCTGATTGCCCTTACTGTGTTTCAGATTCTCACTGCCTTGCAGCTTATTGTTGCTTTGGGCGAAGAATGTCCCGCTTCTGTACCTCTCTGCATTCTGGGTTTGGCTGCGGTGGAATGGTTTTACTTTATCGTGCTTCGGGCCTTTCGCCGGGTGGGGTTTGAGATGGAGACCATTGCTTTTTTCCTATCTACGTTGAGTCTGGCCATTACGGCCTCATCCAATCCCGACGCTGTATTCAAACAGCTAGTCGCAATTTTGCTTGGGATCGGCATATTTTTGGTTCTCTGTTGGTATCTGAGGGATCTCAACCGGGCCAAAAAAATTCGCTGGCCTTTAATTATTTTTAGCGTGATCCTGTTATTGATTAATATTGTTTTCGGTACCGCCAAGTATGGTGCGCAAAATTGGGTTTCTTTTGCCGGTTTTTCTATTCAGCCTTCAGAGGTGGTGAAGCTTTTCTTTATCTTTGCCGGCGCCGCGACGCTGGACGAACTGTTCCAAAAGGGGAACCTTACGGTCTTTATTATTTTTTCCGGGTTCTGTCTGGGGTGTCTCGCCCTCATGGGGGACTTTGGGACAGCGGCTATTTTTTTCATTACTTTCCTGGTGATCTCCTTCCTTCGCAGCGGTGATTTTTCCAAACTGGTGTTGATTGTGGGGGCTGCTGTTTTTGGCGGTATGATGATCTTGCGATTTAAGCCCTACATCGCCAGCCGCTTTGCGGCTTGGGGGCATGTCTGGGAATATGCTAGTACCACAGGGTACCAGCAAACACGTACCATGTCGGCCTCAGCCAGCGGCGGCCTTGTGGGAGTGGGTGGAGGTGACGGTTGGCTTCAGAGTGTTGCCGCCGCCGATACGGATCTGGTATTTGGTATGCTTAATGAAGAATGGGGCCTTATCATTGCGATTCTGGCGGTTCTTTGTATTGTGACGTTGGCGGTTTTCGCTGTAAAGTCCATTGTGTCAGGACGTTCCGCCTTTTATACTATTGCGGCTTGCGCCGCGACTTCAATGTTATTGTTCCAAACGATTTTGAACGTGTTCGGTTCCGTTGATATTTTGCCATTAACCGGCGTAACTTTCCCCTTTGTTTCTAATGGTGGTACTAGTATGATGGTTTCTTGGGGAATGCTGGCTTATTTGAAGGCGGCGGACACGAGGCAAAACGCGAGTTTTGCCATACGGCTTCCCAGTAAACGAGAGTTGGGAGGAAAGAAAATATGAAAAAATTGGAAAAACGGGCCATCCTTTGCTTGGTATTGGCAGGAATGCTCCTTTTGGGTCTGGCCTTTTTTATCTTCCAATATATTACCAAAGGCGATGATTGGGTCTCCTTTGCTGCCAACAGACATCTCTATCAAAACGGTAACTTGATCCGGGGTTCCATTTACGATGTTGATGGCGACCTTCTTTTGGAAAACAGCGAAGAGGGAACGACTTACAGCGACAGCGCCGCGGTACGGCGCGCCACCATTCACGCCGTCGGCGACGTAGATGGCAATATTGGCAATGGTGCTGTGACCTCTTTTGCCGATAAATTGACGGGATACAACCTCATTACCGGCACCTATTCCCTCACGGGGCGCGGCCGCAACCTCTATCTCTCCATCGACGACGAGGTTTGTCGCGTGGCCAACGAGGCTCTGGACGGAAGAAGCGGTATGGTGGGGGTCTATAATTACGAAACAGGCGAAGTCATTTGTATGGTAAGCTCTCCCAATTACGATCCTTTGGACCCCCCTACCCTTGATGACGACGACGATTCCGGCTTGTACCTCAACCGCTTTTTGAGCGGCGCCATTGTGCCGGGCTCCATTTTTAAATTGGTGACATTGGCGGCGGCCATTGACAATAAAGATGATATTTACGATTGGACTTATGAGTGTACCGGGGAATTGCAGTTAGGAGATGACGTGATCACTTGCCCCAATGCCCATGGTACTGTAGATATTGCCAGGGCTTTGTCTGTTTCTTGTAACTGCGCTTTTGGGGAACTCACATTGGAAGTGGGCAGCGAAGTCATGACCCAATACGTGGAGGATCTGGGCCTTACCGCCAGTCGTTCGATTAATGGAATCAATACGGCCAAAGGGAAATTTACTTTTCCCGATGATGATGACGCCAGTCTTGCCTGGGCAGGGATTGGTCAGTATGAAGATTTGATCAATCCTTGTACGATGTTGACTTATATGGGAGCCATTGCCAGCGGCGGTCGTGCGGTTGTTCCGGATTTAATTCATTCTGTCAGAACCCAAGGGGGAATTCCTCTGCAAATTCCGTGGAAAAAACATACTAAGCGGCTTATTTCCGAATCTACTGCCGATGAATTGGCGGAGTTGATGCATAATAATGTCGTTACTAATTACGGAGAAGGGAATTATCCCGGCCTTGACCTTTGTGCCAAGTCCGGCACTGCCGAAGTTGGCGGCGATTTGGAACCCAACGCCTGGTTTGCCGGCTTCCTCCGCAATGAGGACGCGCCTTATGCTTTCATTGTTTTGGTAGAAAATGGTGGCAGCGGCAGCAGAGTTGCGGGAAGCGTCGCCAATGAAGTCCTCCAAGCAGTGGTTAACCGTTGATTCATGCGGAACGAAAACAGTAGGAGCGGCGATTGGGAAGATGTTCCGTCGTTTGAAAAATAATGTCGCCGAAAATACATCTTGTATTTTCGGCGGCGTTGTTTTATGATAGATTATGTGTTTATTGTGGCATTATCACATTAGAAGCATATCAGACGAAAGATTGCGGGAGGGCTTTATGTGGAATTATCTTTGGCCCATTTTGATTGTGGTTGGGGCGAATACCTTTTATAATATCAGCACAAAATCAACGCCTCAAGGAATCGACCCTTTTGCTTCTTTGACCATTACTTATCTGGTGGCAGCGGCTTTATCGCTGCTGATGTTCTTTGTTACGGGAGAACAAAAAAATCTTTTGACAGAGTTTTCAAAAGCCAACTGGACCTCATTTTTATTGGGGATTTCTGTCGTGGCTTTGGAATTTGGCTATATCAGCATTTACCGCGCCGGTTGGAAAGTGAGTACAGCTTCACTGGTGGCAAATATTAGTCTCGCCTGCGTTTTGCTATTTGTAGGAATTTTATTGTATAAAGAAGCCCTTTCCTTCAAACAATTAGCAGGGATGGCTATTTGTGTTTTTGGCTTGATCCTAATGAGCCGTTGACGGCTCTTCTCCAGCGGTGGTGTGTTGTTTGCAATCGTTTGTTTTGGAAGGCAGTTCTGTATGGTGGGTGAACGAAAAACCTTTTAAGTTCGTTGCATAAATAGTTCCCAAAGTCTCGGGATGAGCCATCAGATCTTCTTTTTGCCATCGTCTCAGCTGTTTGATTACGTATTCCAACTTCATTGCAGCGCTGCGGGAAGGCGCTTCCCAATAGCAGCAAAGCCTTAAAACGCCATGGTTTTTTGTGTAGCGTGCTGCCCTTGCACCGCCGGTGGCATGTTCCCTGAACCGGCGAGAAATATGGTTGGTAACTCCCGTATAATATGTCAGATCCATGCATTGGATGATATAAACATATGATTTATCGTTTTTTTTCGTCATGACTTTCCCCCACTTTATCTCAGAATACCATAAAACAATGTTAAGAATCTACTATAATTTAATGAAAATCTAATAAAAAACAAAAGATTTTTTCATGACTTAGTGCATATCTCTGTGCTATAATATGCTAAGTGAAAAAGAACAAATATTTGATTATTCTTTGTGATGGCATTGCTTACGTTGCGGACAAAGATACAAAAGAAAAGGAGTGTTAATTATGAAGAAAAAAATGGTGTTGATTTTTATGTGTTGCTTTGCGATTGTCGCCCTTGCCGCTTGTTCGCAGAATAACGGATCTACGGGAAGTCAAGATGATATCGGTCAAGATAGAGCCTTGGAAATTGCTTTGGAGCATGCAGGAGTCAACGAAAGTGATATTACCCAGCAGAGAGTCGAATTGAGCAATGATGACGGCGTGAAAGAGTACGAAGTAGAATTCTATGCCGGTAATCAGGAATATGATTACGATATCGATGCAGCCACCGGAGATATCCGTAGTTACGACTCGGAAATTGAAAATGATTTTTGGCAAAGCGACAGCACCGGGAACGGTAGTAGTGATGCGGCAAGTGACGGTACTATTACAGAAGATGAAGCCATGGCCATTGTTTTGGAAAGGGTTCCCGGGGCCACCGAATCTGACGTTCGCATGCACCTTGAAAGGGATGATGGCAGAGATATTTATGAAGGCGAGTTAATTTATGATCAGGTAAAATATGAATTTGACATTGACGCTGCCACCGGCGATGTCTTACAATGGGAAGAAGAACGGTAAATCAACGATTAAAAATTGATGGAACATAAGGATATTTTGAATCACAAAGGCGGATGGTCAATCCGCCTTTGTGGTGCTTCCCTAATTTTATGAATGAAAGGAATCTATTATGGATCAATTTAAACTTGTCGCTCCGTATCAACCCGCCGGCGGCCAAGGTGCTGCCATTGATTCATTGCTTCGTTCCATCAATCAAGGGGAGCGGGATCAAATTTTATTGGGTGTGACCGGATCCGGAAAAACTTTTACCATGGCCAATGTGATTGCCAAAATGAACCGTCCCACGCTCGTCATTGCCCACAATAAAACCTTGGCGGCCCAGCTCTGCGGAGAATTCAAAGAATTTTTCCCCGAAAACGCAGTGGAGTACTTTGTCTCCTATTACGATTATTATCAGCCAGAAGCTTACGTTCCCCGTACCGATACTTATATCGAAAAAGATGCCTCCATCAACGATGAAATTGAAAAATTACGCCACGCCGCCACGGCGGCTCTCTTTGAACGGCGGGACGTTATTATCATCGCCAGCGTGTCGGCGATTTATGGGTTGGGATCTCCGGAGGATTACAGCACCATGGCCGTGAGTCTGTGGGAAGGGCAGGAGATCTCCCGAGACGAGATTTTGAAAAAACTGGTAGCCATTCAGTATAACCGCAATAATATGGATTTAAATCGCAGTGAGTTTCGGGTGCGGGGCGATGTTTTGGAAATTTTTCCCGCCTCATATTCCGATAAGATCATTCGGGTAGAGATGTTTGGCGATGAGATTGAACGCATTGTGGAAACGGACATCGTAACCGGGGAGATTCTCCACAATCTTCGACATACCATGATTTTTCCCGCATCCCACTATGTGACCGAGGAAGGGAAAATGAAACAAGCCGTAGTGGCCATTGAAGATGAATTGGACGATCGGTTGCGCTTTTTGAGGGAGCATGATAAATTATTGGAAGCCCAGCGCCTGGAGCAGCGCACTCGTTTTGATTTGGAGATGATGCAGGAAGTCGGCTATTGTCAGGGGATTGAAAACTACTCCCGTCATCTTACCGGACGGAAAGAAGGGGAAGCCCCCTATACCTTGATGGATTTTTTCCCCAAGGATTATCTCCTTTTCATTGATGAAAGCCATGTGACGATCCCTCAGATCGGCGGCATGTATAAAGGCGATCGCGCCAGAAAAGAAACTTTGATTGAATACGGTTTCCGCCTGCCTTCGGCGTTGGATAACCGCCCGCTGAAGTTTGAAGAATTTGAACAGAAAGTCAATCAGATTGTCTACGTTTCAGCGACGCCGGGCAATTACGAATTGGACAGGGGCGCCGCCATTACGGAACAGATTATTCGTCCGACGGGACTCCTCGACCCCAAAGTGGAGGTGCGTCCCATCCAAGGCCAAATTGATGATTTGTTGGCGGAGATCCGACTTCGCATTGAAAAAAATCAGCGGGTTCTCGTTACGACTTTGACGAAGCGCATGGCCGAGGATTTGACAAAGTATTTAAAGGAATCCGGCATCAAAGTAAATTACCTTCATTATGACGTGAAAACCCTGGAGCGGACGGAAATCATCCGCAACCTGCGGTTAGGCGAATACGATGTTCTGGTAGGGATCAACCTTCTTCGGGAAGGGTTGGATATCCCCGAAGTTTCTTTGGTGGCCATTCTCGACGCCGACAAGGAAGGGTTTCTCCGGGCGGAGCGTTCGCTCATCCAGACCATCGGCCGTGCTGCCCGGAACGCCGAAGGACTGGTGATCATGTATGCTGATAAGATCACCGATTCCATGGCCAAGGCCATCGGGGAAACGGAACGCCGCCGCAAGCTTCAGATGGAATACAATGAAAAACACGGCATCGTGCCGAAGACTATCATCAAAGATATCCGCGATACCTTGGGAATTTCTTATGAAGAAAAGGATCAAAAAGAGAAACTTTCGGAATTGGTGAAAAACAAGAAAAAACGGGAAAAGATCATTGCGTCGCTGGAAAAAGAAATGAAACAGGCCGCCAAACGGCTTGACTTTGAAAAAGCGGCGGAACTGCGGGATATGATTATGGAGCTTCGTACGCAAGGCCGCAGCGCCGCCATCACAACGGAACAGGAAACAGATAACTATGCGTGAAAATATTTTGATCAAAGGTGCCAGAGAGCACAACTTAAAAAATATTGATATCGAAATTCCCCGCAATCAGCTGGTGGTGATTACGGGGTTAAGCGGTTCCGGCAAAAGTTCCTTAGCCTTTGATACCATCTACGCTGAAGGCCAACGCCGCTATATGGAGAGCCTCAGCTCCTATGCCCGACTTTTTTTGGGGCAGATGGAAAAACCCGATGTAGACTATATTGAAGGGCTTTCCCCGGCAATCTCCATTGACCAAAAAACTACCAGCAAAAATCCGCGTTCCACGGTGGGTACTGTAACGGAAATTCACGATTACCTTCGGCTGCTTTACGCCCGGGTGGGGCATCCTCATTGTCCCCAATGCGGCAAGCCCATTACCCAGCAAACCGTGGAACAAATCGTCGATACGTTGATGGCCCTTCCGGAGCGGACGAAATTGCAGATCCTCGCTCCCATGGCCCGGGGCCGCAAAGGGGAATTTCAGAAGCTTTTTGAAGACGCGCGGAAAAATGGTTTTGTTCGCGTGCGTGTCGATGGAGAAATCCGAGATCTCAGCGAAGACATCAAACTGGAAAAACAGAAAAAACACACTATCGAACTGGTCGTCGATCGCTTGGTCATCAAAGAGGACGTGGCAAACCGCTTGGCGGATTCCCTGGAATTGGCATTGAATTACGGCAACGGCCTCGTGACCGCCGATGTCATCGGCGGTGAAGCCTTAACGTTTAGCCGAAATTTCGCTTGCGTGGACTGCGGCATCAGCCTCGAAGAGTTGACGCCCCGAATGTTCTCCTTCAATAATCCTTTCGGCGCCTGCCCGGAATGCGACGGCTTGGGGTATACCATGAAGATTGATCCTGATTTCATCATCCCCGATAAAAACCTTTCCATCAACGAAGGCGCCATCGTGACCTTAAACATCGGCAATATGCACGGCTGGTATAACCAGATCTTAAAAGCCGTGGCGCGAGAATATCATTTTTCTTTGGACACGCCTATCAAGGATCTCACCAAAAAACAGATGGACGTGCTCCTTTACGGTATTGGCAGCAAAAAGATCCAGGTCCCCTATGATCATCGGGACGGTTCGCAAAATATCTACCATGCCAACTGGGAGGGACTCGTCAATAATTATGAGCGCCGCCATAAGGAGACCAATTCCAATTATATTCGGGAAGAATTGGAAAAATATATGTCTTTTAAGCCTTGCCCTCGTTGCCACGGCGCGCGGTTGAAAGATGAAAGCCTCGCCGTGACCGTCGGCGGTAAGAATATCAAAGAAGTCAGCGATATGTCCATCGGTGACGCCCGCCGTTTTTTTCAGGAACTAAAGCTGACAGAGCGGGAAGCCTTCATTGCCAAACAGGTGTTGAAGGAGATCAATAGCCGTTTGGGGTTCCTGGTAGATGTGGGACTGGATTATATTACCTTGTCCCGCAGCGCAGGCACCCTTTCCGGCGGGGAAGCTCAACGCATCCGTCTGGCCACCCAGATTGGTTCCTCCCTGATGGGAGTACTCTATATTTTGGATGAGCCCAGTATCGGATTACACCAACGGGACAATGAACGGCTCATTGCCACATTGCAGCATTTGCGTGATCTGGGTAATACCGTCATCGTGGTGGAGCATGACGAGGATACGATGCTGGCCTCGGATTATATTATCGATATCGGCCCCGCCGCCGGAGTCAACGGCGGTTATGTGGTGGCGGCAGGTCCTCCGAAAGAGTTTATGAAACATCAAGATTCTGTCACCGCGCAGTATCTTTCGGGGCGTATGAAGATCCCCGTGCCGGCCCAACGCCGTCCCTTGACGGGAAAGTCCATTCAGATCAAAGGGGCGACGAAGCATAATCTGAAGGGCCTTGACGTTGAGATTCCTTTGGGAATTTTCGTCACCGTCACCGGCGTTTCCGGCTCGGGGAAATCCACCCTCATCAATGAAATTCTTTACAGTACCCTGGCCTATCGTTTGAACCGCGCACGTTTGCAGCCGGAAAACTTCGCTTCCATCGAAGGGTTGGAGCACTTGGATAAGGTGGTCAATATCGACCAAAGCCCCATCGGCCGCACGCCTCGCAGTAACCCTGCCACCTATACCGGAGTTTTTGATTTGATTCGGGATATCTTCTCTCAAACCAAGGAGGCGCGGGCCCGAGGATATCAAAAAGGCCGTTTCAGCTTCAACGTCAAAGGCGGCCGTTGCGAGGCCTGCCAAGGTGATGGCATCATTAAAATAGAAATGCACTTTTTACCCGATATTTACGTCCCCTGTGAAGTCTGCAAAGGCAAACGCTATAACCGCGAAACCTTGGAGGTAACCTACAAAGGAAAAAGCATTTCAGACGTATTGGATATGACGGTGGATGAAGCCACAGCGTTTTTTGAAAACATCCCTAAAATTTATCGGAAATTAAAAACTTTGCAGGATGTGGGGTTGGGCTATATTCAGCTGGGGCAAAGCGCCACCACCCTTTCGGGAGGCGAGGCCCAACGGGTGAAGCTGGCAACGGAATTGTCCAAACGTCCCACGGGCAGCACCATTTATATCTTGGATGAACCTACCACCGGTCTTCATTCTGCGGATATTGCCTGCTTGTTAGAGGTCTTACAGCGTTTGGTGGATCAGGGCAATACCGTACTGGTGATCGAGCATAACCTTGATGTGATTAAAACCGCCGATTATATCATTGATCTGGGCCCCGAAGGAGGATATCGCGGCGGCACTGTCGTGGCTCGGGGAACGCCGGAAGAAATTGCGGAAAACAAAAATTCTTATACGGGGCAATTCTTAAAAGATAAATTGTACATGAAATAAGGGAAGCAAAAAATTTTGCGGCGTTTTGGAGGACGAGCAAATATGGACAAAGCTTTTTGGCAGGAAAAATTGAAGCACCTTCCCACCCGTCCCGGGGTCTACCTTTTTCGGGACGGCGACGGCAATATTATCTATGTGGGAAAAGCCGAGAGTTTGAAAAACCGCGTGTCTTCGTATTTTCAGGATAGCAAAAACATGGCTCCGAAAACCTTGGCCATGCGGGAAAAAGCCCGGGATCTCGAATATATTTTGGTGGATTCTCCTGCGGAAGCCCTGCTTTTGGAATGCAATCTCATCAAGCTCCATCGTCCCCACTATAATATCCTGCTGAAAGACGATAAAACCTATCCTTATTTAAAGTTGACCCTGAATGAGGAGTATCCCCGTCTGTTGGTGACGCGGTATTATAAAAACGACGGCAGCAAATACTTCGGCCCTTATACGAATGTCACCGCCATGAACGAAGCCGTCGATGTAATCCGTCGCGTGTTCCCCTTGCGGAACTGCGGAATCAAGCCGGGGAGAACCAAGGGACGCGCCTGCCTCAATTATGATTTGGGAAATTGCTCTGCTCCTTGCGTGGGCAAGATTAGGCCGGAAGACTATGGCAAACTGGTCAAAGGCGTGGAGGATTTTTTAAACGGCGACGGCGATGATGTAAAAAAGGAACTTACCCGCACCATGGAGCAGTGCGCCGAGAAACTGGATTTTGAAACAGCAGCCCTTTACCGAGATAAGATCAACGCTGTCAATGCTGTTTTGGCCAAGCAGAAAATCAGTATTGCCAATTCCCACGACGACCGCGATTTGGTGGCGGTACACCGCGATGGTGATGATGCGGTCATTACTGCCTTTTTTGTGCGCCAGGGAAAACTGTTGGGACGGGAACACTGTTACGTGACTCGTTGTGGAGGCAGTAACCTCGGTGAGATCTATACCGCGTTTTTGACGGATTTCTACGGCGGCGACCGGGTCATTCCCCCGGAAATCTGCCTTGGGGAATTGCCCGAGGACAGTGAGGCCCTCAGTCAAGTACTTCAGGAGCGAAGAGGGGGCAGGGTGAAATTTTTCGTTCCCCAAAGGGGAGAGAAACGCCGTCTTTTGGAATTGGCAGAGAAAAACGGCGCGCTACTCCTGGACGAGGAACGCCGCAACAAAAAGAAAGACGATCAAGAATACGCCACGGCGCTGGAAAATCTCCGCAAGGCTTTGGGGTTGAAGCATACGCCCCACCGCATCGAGTGCTACGATATTTCCCACATTCAGGGTGCCTATACCGTTGGTTCCATGATCGTTTTCCATGACGGGAAGCCGAAAAAAGATCAATATCGTAAATTTAAAATCAAAACCGTGGAGGGTATTGATGATTTTGCCTCGTTGAACGAAGTATTGGATCGACGTTTCCGCCACGGTATGGAGGAAAAATCTCAGGGAAAGACCGATGGTTTTGCCCATTTCCCCGATTTGTTTATTATTGACGGTGGAAAAGGACAGCTGAGTGCCACGTTGAAGATCAAGGAAAAATATCATTCGGAGATTCCCTTTGTGTCCCTGGCCAAACGGGAGGAAGAATTGATCCTCCCCCATGAAAAGGAATCTTTGATGCTGCCCAAAGGTAGCCCGGAATTCCATTTGATTCAGCGAATCCGTGACGAAGCCCATCGTTTTGCCATTACCTTTCATCGCAATTTGCGCACCAAAGGCCAAACCCGTTCCGTGCTGGATGAAATTCCAAACATTGGCCCCAAACGAAGAAAGGCTCTGTTGAAGCACTTCGGCTCAGTGAAAGCCATTGAACGGGCCGGTGAAGAAGAGATTGCTATGGTGGAAACGATGAATCGCGATGCTGCGGCATCGGTCCATGATTATTTCCGTTTGAAACATAAAAAGTGAGACAAGTGCATAAAGATAGAGAGAGGATGGTGAATAAAGTGACTCTCTCTTCTTTTTTGGATAAAAAAGCTGCGGTGAAAAGTGATTCACACCATATGGGTTCTTGTCTCGAAGCGTTCCCTGCGCAGTGTTCCCATAGCCTTATGCTGGGACAAACCATGGAACTTTTGCCCCAAAGGCCGTGGCGATCCGTGATTTTTTGTGCCATGGGAGGTTCTGCTTTGGCGGCGGATTTTGTTGCTTCTCTGGGGCAAAAACGGAGTTCCTTACCGTTTTGGGTCGTACGGGATTATTCCCTGCCGCCTTGTGTTGACGAAAACACTTTGGTCATCGCTTTAAGTTATTCCGGCGATACTGAAGAAACCTTGGCTTGCTACGATGAGGCGCAAAAGCGCGGTGCCGCTGTGGTTGCGATTTGTTCCGGAGGACGTCTGGGCCAAAAGGCCAAAGAGGACGGTACGGCCCTCTGTCTTGTGCCAAAAGGATTTTTACCCCGTATGGCTCTGGGGTATCTGGCTTTGCCGCCTTTGATGTGGCTGAGCCGTATGAATATTATTTCCGTATCGGATAAAGAGTGGTTCGACTGCTATTTAGCTGCCCGTGACGCTGCACTGCATTATCGTCCCTCTGTTGCTACGACGCAAAATCCCGCCAAAGCTCTGGCTCTGAAGCTGAGAGATTCTACGATTGTAATTTGGGGTAGCCGGGGGCTGACAGATCTTGCCGCCCGCAGTATGAAAAATCAAATCAATGAAAACGCCCAATGTTCTGCCTTTTGGGGGGTACTGCCTGAAGTAAATCACAACGAAATTATGGCAATGGATCGGGCTTCCGTCATCTTCCTGCGGGATCAAGGGGAGCATCAGCGCATCGCCCAAAGGTTCGATCTTTCTGGACAGGTCTTGCGGAAACATCGTTGCACCGTGGAGGAACATTGGGGAAAGGGCGAGACTCTGCCCGGTCGCCTTTTGGAGTCCCTATGTTTCGGTGCTTGGGTTTCTTATTATCTCTCGTTGCTCCGAGGAGTGGATCCCTGGCCTATGAAGACCATCGATGATTTGAAACGAGCCATGTCAGAACAAAAGCTCAACGTTGACAAATAAAGTAGCAGAATTTATAATAAAAAATGGTCGAAATTGAGAAATTTCAGACCATTTCGGTGCAAATATGATCCCTTTTGGATTTTGACGGTAGCCTTACCGTTTCATTTTTTTATTTGGAGTCAACCATGAGTCTGTTGGAAGTTCACAATATTTCTCATCAGTACGGTGATAAGATTTTATACAAAAATGCCAGTTTTGAATTGTTTAAAGGCGAACATATGGGCCTCGTCGGACAAAACGGCGCCGGCAAGAGCACACTTCTAAAAACTTTAGTTGGCGAAGTGGTGCCCGATGAAGGATTTATCCGTTGGCAGTCCAAAGTTCACGTGGGATATTTGGATCAATATTCAAAGGTCGATGAAAACCAAAGGATTTTTGATTATTTACGAACCGCCTTTCAAGATCTCTTTGAAGCGGAACAAAAGCTCAAAAAGGTGAACGAGGAATTGTTGACGAACCCCGATCCCATTTTGGTACGAACCGCTGCCAATCTGCAAGATCAGTTGGAACAGCGGAATTTCTACGCCATTGACAGTGAGGTTCAAAAGGTCGCTGCCGGCCTCGGCATCACGCCCTTGGGATTGGACCGTCCCTTAGGAAAACTCAGCGGTGGCCAGCGCGCCAAGGTCATCCTCGCCAAGCTTCTTCTGGAAAATCCCCAGGTCCTTTTACTGGACGAGCCCACCAATTTTCTCGACACGGAACATGTTGATTGGCTGGTGAAGTTTTTAAAAGGGTTTAAAGGCGCCTTTATCATTATTTCCCATGACGCTGATTTTTTGGATCGCACATGCACCTGCATTTGCGACCTGGAATTTAATACCATCAAGAAATACAGCGGCGGCTATCAATCCTATTTAAAACAGAAGGAGCAACAGGAGATTGCATATCTCCGTCGATATGAGAGCCAACAGCGGGAGATCGAGCGCACGGAAGATTATATCGCCCGCAACAAGGTGCGGGCTTCCACGGCAGCCATGGCCAAAAGCCGCCAGAAAAAGTTGGATAAAATGGAGAAGATCGCTGCGCCGAAATTTGTGGTCAAACCCAATTTTAAGTTCCCCTATGAGTCGATCTCCACGCAAAAAGCTTTGGAGGTGACCGATCTGGAGGTAGGATATTACTATTCCCTCCTGCCGAAATTGAGTTTTACCGTAGCCACAGGGAAGAAAATGGTCTTTACTGGTTTTAACGGCATAGGCAAAAGTACCCTTCTGAAAACACTGGTGGGAGAAATCCCCGCTTTGGGTGGCAAGTTTCAATTTGGGGAGCGTACCAAAATCGGTTACTATGCCCAGGATCTTGTATGGGAAGACGATTCGCTTACCCCCATGGACTACATTCAAAATCTCTATCCCAAAATGACCGTGAAAGAGACTCGGGCGGCATTGTCTCGTTGCGCCATCCGTTCCGATCACGCGGTGCAGTCCATCGCAACATTGTCCGGAGGAGAGCAAAGTAAGGTAAAACTTTGTAAATTGACGTTGACTCCCTCAAATTTTCTCATTTTGGACGAACCTACCAATCATTTGGATACCGACGCCCAGGAAATTCTAAAAAAGGCCATTGTGAATTTTCAAGGGACTGTAATTCTTGTTTCTCATGACCCAACCTTTTATCGGGACTGGGCGGATGAAGTCTTTGATATTGAGGAATTTGTTATTTTGAATCTTTGAGGGGTTTTTGGGATTCCGTATTGACAGTTTGAAATGGCTGATATATAATAGAAATACTGCGAACGCCGGCAGAGGGTATTTCTATGCCATTTTTTCGTTTTCTTTTATTTTGTCGGTAGTCGTAAAATTTCGAGACCCAAATCGTAAGGAGGGAAAAAAATGAAAAGAACTTATCAACCGAAAAGACGCCAATATAAAAAAGTTCACGGTTTTCGTGCCAGAATGGCTGATGCCAGCGGCAGAAAAGTCCTGAAACGCAGGAGAGCAAAAGGCAGAAAAAGATTAAGCGCATAACCAAGACCCGGAAAACAAGACCCGGAAAAAGAGGCGAAATTGGAAGATACAAACCGTCTGAAAAAACGAAAAGATTTTACCAAGACCTATAAAAAAGGACGTTCTCTTAACGGTAGAGCGGTGATTCTTTGCTATCGGAAAACCACGAGACCCTATTATAGAGTTGGGTTCACTGTTTCGAAAAAAGTGGGTAAGGCTGTGGTTCGTAATAAGGTGCGACGACGGCTGAAGGAGATCACCCGTCTCAACAGCGAAGCTTTTTTGCCCGGATATGATTATATTTTCATTGCCCGCAGCAAAGCCAAGGATACGCCCTTTGAAAAATTAAGATCCGACGTTTTAAACTTGGCAAAGAAGGTGAAGTAAATTGCGGAAAATCTTTATTTTTCTCATTCGTTTTTATCAAAAATTTATTTCGCCGATGCATCCGCCCTGCTGTAAATATTATCCTACCTGTTCTCAATATGCTGTGGAGGCGTTGCAAAAACACGGCATTTTGAAAGGCGGCGCCATGGCAATATGGCGTATTTTGCGCTGCAACCCATTCAGCAAAGGCGGCTACGACCCAGTGAAATAAATGGGAAAAAGGATTATAATAATATGAAAAAAAAGAAGTTACTCGTTATATTATTGATTCTCTGCTTGGCACTGGCCGCTTTCGGCTGTTCCATGGGGGGCAACGTCGATGAAGACGGCAATATTGTCCGAAATCAGGATTCCTTTACCGTAACCATTGTGGGAGGAATCCTTAACGGTCTGTTCCAGTTCACGGAAATGATCGGATTACCCAGTTTTGCTCTTGCTATTTTTCTGTTGACTTTGATTGTAAAATTGTTGACACACCCTGTCAATGTTAAACAGCAGAAAAGCATGAAGAGCATGAGTGTTCTTCAGCCCGAAATGAAGAAAATCAATGAAAAATACGCAAATAACCCGGAAAAACGGCAAGAAGCGACGATGAAACTCTATCGGGAGCATAAGATTAATCCCATGAGCAGTTGTTTGCCCTTGCTGATTCAGTTGCCTATCTTGATGATTTTATTTTATGGGATGCGCAACTGGATTCCGGATCAAAGTTTGATCGACGCTGGTTACTACGGTTTTCTCTGGATCAATGACCTTTCGCAAATGGTGGCCAATACGAAATGGCCTTATCTCTTACCTCTGGTTTGCGCGCTGACGACATTGTTGCAGCAATCCATGAGCATCGTCAATCTGAAAGACAGAACCCAGATGATGATGCTGGTAATTTTCCCTGTGATGTTCTTTTTTGTGGCACGCCAATTCCCGGCAGGGTTGGCTCTTTACTGGATTTTCTATGGATTGCTTACTGCCGTGCAATCGCTCTTTATCAATTTCAGATTGAAAACTGGGATATTTACTCCGGCGGAAGAAAGACTTCAGCGCAAAGAGGCTGCGGAAGAATTAAAAGAACAGAGAAAAGAAGCTGCAAAAAAACAACAGGAAAAGGCACAGGCGAAACAGCAGCCCGCTCATCCTCATACGCATTCCCATGAATCCGCGCGTGACGAAAAAAACCTGCCCGATAAACCCTGGAAATAAGGAGTAATGCAATGAAAACAGTGGAAAAATCAGGCAAAACAATTGATATTGCCATAGAAGCTGCTCTGGCTGAACTCGGTGTAGAACGAGAAGATACGAACATCGAAATTTTAGAACAGGGAAGCAAAGGTATTTTTGGAATTGGAGCCAAAGATGCAGTGGTGCGCGTCTCTATGGAAGAAAATCCCGATGGCGCAGCCATTGACTTCTTAAAAAAAATTTTTGAAAAGTTTGAACTTGATGTTGATATTGAAGTAGAACAAGGGGAACAATTTACCACATTGAATCTGGTTGGTGAAAATCTCGGCATTCTCATCGGCCGCCGCGGCGAAACCCTTGATGCCCTGCAATATCTCACCAACCTCACAGTTTCTCGCAAATATCAGGAAAAGCATAAATATATTCTTGATGCGGAAAATTATCGGAAAAAACGGGAAGAAACTTTGGAAAAACTAGCGAAGAAGTTGGCCGGTAAAGTCAAAGAAAACGGTCGCAGCCTTTCTCTGGAACCGATGAGTCCTTATGAACGCCGCATCATCCATACGGTTCTCCAGGATGATCCCGCAGTTCGAACGTTCAGCGAAGGTGAAGAACCTTACCGTAAAGTTGTCATTACAAAAAAACGTTAAGTTTCATTGTTGTATTGAAAGCCCCAAAGCATCCAAGCGGGTATGCTTTGGGGCTTTTTATGTTTTAAAGGTCGATACTACTTTTTAAATCTCGGAATTTGTCGATTTATGTTGAAAAGATTTTTGGTTTTTTTTGTGCCGTTCTGTTGCCAAAAAAGTAATTGATAGGGTATAATGAAAGAAAAAGTAATTTTTTTGAATTTTTTGCAAACCTTTTGTTGTTTTATATCCCTAATCTTTTGACAAAAGTTTAACTGCAAAGAGTTTTCTGTTTCAGAATTCACTACGACGAATGATTTGGTTCTGTGGAACTTGCGAGAGATGAAAAGGGGTGACAACTTGAAGGGCAAAAAGGCAATGCAAAAAATCGCAAAGCTTGAAGGAATTTCATATTGGAAAGTAAAACGAATGATTGAAGATGCTATTTCTTCTGCAATGCTGAATCCCGATCCTCAGGTGCATCAAGAGTGGATCAAGCATTTTCCCGATGGGAAGATTCCTTCGGCAGAGGAATTTATAGAAAAGATTGCCTGGAATAGCATGCAAGAAAAAAAATAATCATATACAAGAAAAGGAACAGCAGAAAATTGCTGTTCCTTTTTTATTTAGGTAATTGTTGAAATAGCGGTATTATGTACTTAATAAATTTCACCATGAAAATTCCATAAAAATAATAATGTATAAATTTTACAAATTTGCTTGCAATTTTCACGATGATGTTTTATAATGAATCCGTCGGCAAATCCGACAAAAGGAAATAAAGATGCGGCATCCATTCAATCGTTGGCAGCGTTGAATGGTCAGCCCGGGTGAAGCAGCACCCAGACCAAGAGCTCTCGGCTCATACCGCACGCATTTATTATACTCGAATTGCTTGTATTTTGCAAGTAATTTGTACTACCTTGCGTGGTTGGTTTGCATTTCGATAAAAGAATTTTTATCCAGTGCTGTGCACCTTTTAGGTTCACAGCACTTTTTTATTTCCTTGATTTTTGTTTTTATCATTCTCAATATCATTTCTCTTGCAAATTCTGTAGGAGTATGGTAAGTTTACACGTTTTTTGGAGGAAAGTTTTTATCATGTTCTTCATACAATCCTCATACATTAGGATTGGGTAAACTCTTGAGAATTTTAAAGCCAAAAGGATATGCCGAATTAATCCTGCAATTCATATAAGATTCTCTTTTCATGAGATTTTTTACCAAAGCTGCCAATGACAAACAACGTATTTATGCCATGGCTGAAAGGCAGGCATCTGAAGCAACTTGCTGTCTTGCTGCGGTGAAACATCTCGCTGCGGTAAAAAATAATGATCCAAAAGAGAAAGGAGATCTTACATGAAGAAGACAAAGTTACTCGCGGTTCTTATGCTTCTAGTGGTGATGGTAGTGGGAGCCTCCATCGGCGTTTTCGCCAATGGCCAGGACAATACCGGCAATGGTGATTCCTGGACAGTTTCCAAATCCAAAACCGCAGAGCGCGTTGCCGCCGACCAGTGGGACGTTACCCTGTCCCTCCCTGCTGCTGACGTGAAAACCAAAGCCGATGTTGTTCTGGTTGCCGACGTTTCCAGCAGCATGAAAGATGAAGATATTGCCGAAGCCAAAGCTGCGGTGGAGGAACTGTGCGATATTTTGGCGGCAAAGACCAATGTAGATGTCAAAGTTGGCATCGTCACCTTTGACAAAACCGCCCATAATCTCACCGACGGTCTCGTTTCTGTGGCAGACGCAAAAGCTGCCGCTGAAAACATTGAAGCTTCCAATGACACCAACATGATGGCAGGTTTGATGGCCGGCAAAGCAATGCTGGATGCTGACACTGATGTGGCTGCCGAGGACAAGTATATGGTGCTTCTCAGCGACGGGATTCCCATCTACTGGATGGAAGACGGTGAACCTCACAGCAAAACTCTCATCAGATATGCGCAGGATGGGACGACAGAACTGGGACGAGGTCCTGCCGGTTCCGAACCGGAAGGCTCTCTTCCCGATGCTTCTCAGGTGAAAGAAATCGAAACAATTCTTGGTTGGACTGATTGGGACGTTGACAGCGATGAATGGAAGCAGATCAGTGATACCGGTGAAAATATCAACTCCGATTGTCTCCATACCAACATTGAGAAATCCATCTACAAAACGGCGACTTATTTACAGGATAATATCTTTAACAAATATAATCTGGTTACTGTTGCCTATGGTGTAGATAAATATGAAAACAATGCGGTTTACACCTATGGCGAAAAATTCTGTGATTGGATCGGAAAATACAGCGACTACTATGCCAAAGTCTCCAAAGCCGGTTATGGCGGTGAAACAGGCGATTTGAGCGATGCCTTTGACAGCATTGCCAACGAAGTCATCAATCTCCTGGGCCCCGGCAGCCGGGTGGTGGATACTATGGGTGATAACGTTGATCTCGTCGTTAACGAACAAGACGTTGCCGATACCTTCACATTGACGGAAAAAATTGGCGAAGAAGCCGCTGTGACTTTGGAAGGCACCTATGACGCCGAATCCAAAACCATCACCTACAGCGACAATGAAGGTAACGATCTTTACACCATCGTTTTGGGCGATAATTCCTACACCTGGAACATCAACAAAGCCATCACCAAAAACGACAAAGTAACCCTGACCTACACCGTAGCCTTGAAAGGCAGTGAAGGTGGCGTATTCACTGCTGACATTACCGAAGAACCTACGGTATTTGAAAACACTGTAGACGCCAATCAATCGGCGATTTTGAATGCCAAAGATACCCAAGGTAATCCCTCGGCAACGGATGATCCCTTTGAAAAACCTCAGTTGTCTTACGAAACTGGCGTATTAAAGGTCTCCCACGCCTACTTTGAAGGCACCCCTGATGATCTGAAAACCTTGGATCTTCCTGCCGATACTTATTCTAAAGCTATGATCACCGATTTTTCCGAAGTAAAATATTCTCCGGATCAGCTGGGCGCTCCCATTGATAGTGATACTTTGGCGGAAAATCGTTTCGCCCTTTATCGCATTGTTGTGGTGTACCCGAAAGACAGCGGATTGGAAAACCAAACTTTTGAAACAGCAGAAGCTTTTAACGAGGCTGTGAAAGACGGGATTGTAGCCAAAACCGGTCTCACTAAAGTCACTTATATTTATAATTCTCTACCGCGTCTGAACAAAGGCGACCACTTTTCCTATATCATTGGTTATCCCGATGGTACAGTCCGTCCTCAGGGCCAGATCACCAGAGCGGAAGTAGCAGCCATTTTCTTCCGTCTCTTGGAAGATGATAGCCGCATGGCCTATTGGGATGAAGGCGCTGCTTATTCCGACATCAAGGCGGAAGATTGGTATAGTACCGAAGTGGCAACCTTAGTCAAAGCCGGGATCATCACCGGTTATCCCGACGGCACCTTCCGTGGTGACAACCCCATTACTCGCGCGGAATTGGCAACCATCGCTACTCGCTTTGACAAACTGACCGAAGGGGATGCTTCCTTCTCCGACATTGACGGCCACTGGGCGGAAGATTACATTATCTTTGCCGCCACCAAAGGTTGGGTCAACGGTTATCCCGACGGTACCTTTAAACCTGACCAGATGATCACCAGAGCAGAAACTATGATGCTGATTAACAATGTTCTGGAACGTCTTGTATTACCCGCAGGCTTGGGAGACTTCGAAGGCATGGTGGTATGGCCCGATAATGTTCTGAAATCTGTGGACGAAGACGGTCAGCCGGATCCTTGGTATTACACTGCCGTTCAGGAAGCAACCAACTCTCATTTGTATCAGAGAGAAGAAGGCCAGGTTTATGAAACATGGACCAAAATTGAACCGGCCAAGGATTGGAATGCTTTAGAAAAAGAATGGTCGGAACAGGTCAAACAGATCCAAATCAATTTATTTGCATACTAAGATATATCGTAAATGGATTGTGATAACAGGGCGAGAGTTTCTCGCCCTGCTTTTTTGTGAGGTGGGGAAACTTTTCTATCCTGTAAATTGGCAGGACGCAGGAACCGCCGAATGAGTTTTGCGGACACCCTAAAAGCAATCCCGAAAGAGTTCTGTGGACGACCGAAGCAATTAGATTTTCTGTGCTTTATCGTATTATTTCATCTCCCCAAAGATTCATAAAAGACGGCGTTCTGCCATAAAAAAGACGGAAGTATCACTTCCGTCTTTTTTATGTTCTGTTTTGAAATCATCGGGGTTATTTCCATCCCATGGATTTTTCATATTTGACAATGGTGTCAATATTGGCCCGTTCAACATCGGTGAGCAACGATTCGCTGTAATTGTAGTTGGGAGTATACCAGCTCCTGGCGTTGAAATAACTGCTCCATTTATCTGTCTTGAACACATAGCCGTGACGGGCGTAGATCTCATTACGAATGGCGGCGACTTCGTCCTGGGTATAATTGGCCAGATCCGAAGTGGATATATAGTAGCGGTCCGTAGGCCACAGATATCCGTCATAGCTGCTGTATTTATAGCTTCTGTCCGGAGTGTAGGGCACGTTGTAATAATAATAATTGTAGGTATTGCCCGTATCTACGCTGGCCTCTTGGCTACTGTTATCGGCGGTTTCCGAATTCTCTTCTTCCTCATCGGAGTTTTCCTCAGCTTCCAAAGCATAGGTGACACTGTTAATGGTATCATCGTTGACAGAATAGCCCAGATCTAAAGTGTATTTCCCGTTTTGTTCTTTATATGTGATGTGGTTATTTTCCGTTTTCACTTCATATAGTCCGTTTTTCTGTAAGACCGTGGCGGCGTCGTCTTTATTCATTCCTACAGAAACGCCGAGAATGGAGGAATCTCCAATTTTAACGCCCAGTTTAAAGTAGTCAATCCCCTCATCGCCGGTGGAAAGTTCCACATTGCCGTCATAACCGCTATAGAGATTGGAACCATCCTGGAACGTCAATTCTAAGCCGGTTTCGCGAATAAACGCTCCTGCGCTTTGATCAAAGTAATCGAAATAGTCTACCGTGCCGGTTTGGGTAGATTCCGTTGTGGCGGTGGCGGCAGTATCTTCCGAATTTTGTCCATTACCTCCCAATGTGATCACCAGGACTATGATAAGTATGACGGCTAAAATTCCACCTCCGATCCCGGCGTAAAGTGGAGTTCTTGATTTTTTCTTCGGTGTGCTCTGGGAACCGGACGTAGCCGTTGTCGCATCGATTTCTTCCTTATTGAGAGGCGCTGCATTGTCTTCCGCTGCGGTTTTGATTTCTTCATGATGATTAGAGAGACATTTCGCACCGCAGTTGGGACAATAAATACTTTTTTCGTCTAATTCCTTTCCGCATTCGTGGCAAAACATATTGTTTCCCCCTTTGTTGGATGTTAACCTTTTCAATAAAAGTATAAGGCCAAAAACGCTCCATGTCAATGTAAAACCGTCAAAGAGACACTGGTGCGCCATTGAGTAAATAAACGCCAAAATTGAAATACAGTGCATAGACAAGCCAAGCTATATAGGGAATTTGTATATTTGCGGCGGCCTCGGAAACGATGCGGAATTTCTCCACCATATTTGCAGCAGTGAGGGTTAGAGCCAGGAGCCAGAAAAAGGATAAAAGATAAATGTGCCATTGAAAAAAGAGAACCATCCAAAACACGTTCATGAACAACTGAACCGCGTAAAAAACCGCTGCTTTTTTTCGTTCTTTGCTTTTTTCTTGCCAAACTCTTGCCATGGACCATCCCAAAACAATCAAAAGCAGTGTCCAAACCATGAGAAAACCCCACATTGGCAGAGATAACCAGGGCAAATCTAAATTGCCATACTGTGAGAATTGGTTGCGTATGATGATTGTTGGCATGATTCCTAGGGCGATCGCGATAAGAATTGTTAATAAATATGGGGTCCAATGTTTTCTCATAAGCCCTACTTCCTTTTTCTCCATAGTATGCCCACAGGATTCTTTTACAATTTCAAAACGGTAATTTTGTAAAGAAATTCTTGACATCGGTATGATTTCGTACTAGAATATTTTTTACGAGTGCGTTCTTGAATCGATTGGGGGAATGACTGTGGATGGCGTGCAGGGAGCTACTTGGAAAGAGTTTAACCGTTTGTATCATCAGTTTACCGCTCTCTATCGTGAAATCGCGGTGCGGATGCACCTGTCTGACAGCGCTTTTTTGATCCTTTACAGCCTATTTGAGCTAGGAGAGGGATGTTCGCAAAAGGATATCTGCACGTTGGTTTGCTTGAATAAGCAAACGGTTCATTCTTCGGTACGGAAGCTGGAAAAGGACGGCTATCTCCGTTTTGTCCCCGGCGCAGGGCGGGCTGTCGGCATCTATCTCACCGATGCCGGCAAAAAGCTCATGGAGAAGACCATTCTTCCCGTGGTAGCGGCGGAGAATCATGCTTTTGAAACTATGTCTTCTGAGGAACAAAAGGCTTTATTGAGATCGACCGGGGATTATATCGCGCTTTTGCGGGAAAATATTGAGAAGACGTTGTTTCCACTGTTGAAAGATTGAGTGGATGCAAACAGAATCGGATATTGAGAAAGGATTGCAATGAAAATACAACTATCAGAGCATTTTACTTATAAAAAATTGTTGCGGTTTACCCTCCCCGCCATCATTATGATGATCTTTACCTCGATTTACAGCGTGGTAGACGGTGTCTTTGTTTCAAACTTTGTCGGGAAAACTCCATTTGCCGCTATCAACCTGATTTATCCCGTAATGATGATTTTAGGGGCTGTGGGGCTGATGTTCGGCGCCGGCGGCAGCGCCCTGGTGGCGAAAACCCTCGGCGAAGGGGAACATGAGAAGGCGAACCGTATTTTTTCCTTAATTATTTATGTGGCCATTGGCTGTGGCGTTGTATTTTCTGTTTTGGGTTGGTTCCTGATCCCCTCGGTATCATCGGCGTTGGGAGCCGAAGGGGAAATGCTGGAATGCTGCGTGCTCTATGCCCGCATCCTTTTCATCACCTTTACTGCCTTTATGCTGCAAATGGCCTTTCAGGTACTTCTTGTCACGGCGGAAAAACCGCAATTGGGGCTTTTCTTCACTGTAGCGGCAGGTGTTTCCAATATCGTATTGGACTATGTATTTATCGTAGTATTTCACTGGGGCCTGGCCGGTGCCGCTATTGCCACTGCTGTTGGACAAATTTTTGGGGGAATTGGTCCTCTTATTTATTTCGCTTGCAAAAACAGCAGTCTGTTACGGTTGACGAAAACCAAATTCGATGGCGGGGCCTTGGCGCGGACGTGTTTTAACGGATCTTCGGAAATGATGTCGAACTTGGCCTCTTCCATTGTGAACATGCTGTATAATTACCAGTTGATGCGCTTTATCGGTGAAGACGGCGTGGCAGCTTACGGCGTGATTATGTATATGAACTTTATCTTTACCGGCATTTTCTTTGGCTTCAGTATGGGGAGTTCTCCTATCGTCAGCTATCATTATGGTGCGAAAAATGAGGATGAACTGAAAAGTCTTTTCCGCAAAAGTCTCACCCTGGTTGGGATCGCCGGGATTTGTCTCATCACATTGGCATTGGTTTTTGCAAGGCCGTTGGCCAGCATTTTTGTAGGCTACGACGCCGATTTGTTGGATCTGACCAGCCACGGCTTCCGCCTTTATTCTTTGGCTTTTCTTTTCATCGGTTTCAATATTTACGGTTCCGCATTCTTCACGGCGTTGAACAACGGCCTTATCTCGGCAATCATTGCGTTTTCAAGAATGTTGGTGTTTGAAACTTTGTCAGTGTTGATTCTTCCGATGATCCTTGGGATCAATGGCATTTGGTTCGCCGTTGTGATCGCGGATATTCTTGCTCTCGTCGTAACCACCACTTTCTTGGTGAAATTCCGTCACAGATATCATTATATTTAATAGCTTTTTCGAGGCTTTCTTACGGTTGGGCGTAATATTGAAAGCAGCCTCACCCGAAAGGGGTAAGGCTGCTTTGTCGTTTTATCGGTTTGCTTATTCGATGCCGCCGATTCCTTGAGGAAAGGTGAGGAGTTCGGAGTCTGCTTTGCTTAAATAAGTGCCGTAGTATTCTTCCATACATAATCCCGAGGCCATAATATCTTTTGCGGGCTCAATACCGACATAACGGAAATGCCACGGCTCGTAAATGATACCTGTGATTTCCTGCTTATCCGCGGGATATCGCAGGATAAATCCATAATCGGCACAATGGGCGTAAAGCCATTTCCCCGCGGCGGTGTGGGCAAAACTCTCCGTAAGGCTTCCGTCGGTGCTTAAGTCTATTGCGAGTCCCAATTCGTGCTCGCTGGTGCCGGGGATCGCGCTGATCGTCGCGGCAATCCGTTCCGCTTCTGCTTGAGACATCCCGGGGTTACGGCTCAACACTTTTCGTACCTGGTTTTGGTATAAATAAACTTGCCTTTCATAGGTGCGGTAACCGCTGACCGCCATGACGCTGAGCCCCGTTGCCCTCAGATCTCGCAACATAGTTTCCAGGGCGGCCGCGGCTTGGGTTTCCATCCTTTGGTCGGAGCCTTTGATGGCGGCCAGACCCGTAGGGGGAACGTAATTTTCCGGATTTTCAATGGGATTGCTCCGATTGATTACGATCTGGTAGAAATCTTTGACCGGCTGTTCCCATTGAGGATTTTTCGTCAGTTCCGTCCATTGTTCGATCTGGTTTTCTCTTGTGTATTTATGGGAATTTGTTGCTTCCTGGATTGCGCAGTAAAACCACGGGTCTGTGACATAGACGCCATTTTCCATGATATATGAATTCAGTTGATTATCCGACCATTGAATCATATCCGGGAGCATATGTTCATGGTCGGTTCCTCTGTCCAAGGCTCTGTTGATGATGGTTATGGCTTCTGCCCGGGTAATGCAACGCTCCGGCGCGAAACTTCCGTCGGGATACCCCGCCAGCCAATGTTGCGCCGCGGCATAAGCGATCAATTCCTCTGCCCAGTGGCCTTTGACGTCGTCAAAGGGATTCTCCGTTTTGGGAATTTCGTCGGCAAAACGGCAGATGATGGCCGCAAACTCTCCTCGGGTAATGGCTTTATTGGGGCTGAATCTTCCCTCCGGGTATCCGTTCAAAACTTCTGTCTGGTAAAGGGTAGACACCGCAGTGCAAAACCATTGCCCCTGATTAACATCGGTAAAAGGATTATGGTCGGTGGTGAATTGGTTTTTGCTGTCCTCCGTCAGTAAACGGTAAAGCATTGCGGCGGTCTCCGCTCGTGTGATGCTTTGATTGGGGCGGATGGTATGATCTTCATAACCGGTGATATATGCTTGATGGAGCGTGGTCTCCAACAAAGCAAAGGAGTTGGCCGAAGCTTGCATACTGTTGCTCCCTGTAAATAAAAAGACCCAAAGAAAAGTTATTACAAATAATCCCAAAAATTTGCGGTTCATGTTTTCTTATCCTTTCTCTTTAGAGACAGCGCTTTGATCGATCCGGCAGGATATGATATATCACAATTATATCACCGCCAATCATGGTTGTCACCAACTTTTTTGATAAGGGGGAAGTTTTTGGAAAGTCCTTGAAATCCGCCGGAAAGTGTGATAGAATCGCTTTGAGTGATAGGGTAGGATATATGGAAAATGTTGCTGTTTCCCTTTGGTGGTAAACGGCATCTTGTTTCGCCGAAAAACTGAGGTTTTTCACAGAGTATTTCAGTCTATCATCACAAATCATCTTGTTTCGGCATGACGGACATTGTCCGGTGCAAAATCAGCGATTGTGATATCGTGTTGATGAGCATAAGCTCGAATTGTCTGCGGATTTTTCGCATAATTTGTTCATAAGGGAATATGTACTTGTGAATGGTCAACATGAGCAGTAAAAGTAGAAATTACTGTATAGGCTCAAATACTGCCAATGGTGTTGCTTGCCCTTTTGGGATGATCAGAATCAAGTACAATCATCGAACGGTTCAACCGGGATGATTGTTTTTTTATTGTGGTTGCCTCCTGGAGACGCGGATGATATTGTTTCAATCTACGGGCCCGGTAAGAAATGTATGGTGATTTTCCCTGGAAGGAGATTATTGTGGCAAAGAAAAAAATTAAGCTCTATGGATTTAATAACCTGACCAAGACGTTAAGTTTTAATATTTACGATGTATGCTACGCCCGTACCGCTCGGGAAAAAAATGAATATGTGGAATACATTGATGAGCAATATAATGCTGAGCGCCTCACCAAGATTCTTTGCGATGTTACCGAAATGATCGGCGCTCATGTTCTCAATATCTCCAAGCAGGATTATGACCCCCAAGGGGCCAGTGTTACCATACTCATTTCTGAGGAAGCCGTCCCTGTGGAGGTTATGGATCCTACTTGTAATGGTATGGATATCCTAGAAAAACGGCGTTCTGTTTGCGGCCATCTTGATAAGAGTCATTTGACCGTGCATACCTACCCGGAATATCATCCCAACCAGACCATTTCCACATTTCGTGTGGATATCGATGTTTCTACTTGTGGCCGTATTTCACCGTTGAAGGCATTAAATTACCTTATTGGCTCTTTTGATTCGGATATTATTACCATTGACTATCGGGTTCGTGGCTTTACCAGGGAAATGAATGGCAGAAAATGCTTCATTGATCATAAAATTACATCCATTCAGGACTTCATTGATTATAAAACTTTGGAAGAATATGAAGCCCAGGATATTAATGTCTATCAGTCCAATATCTTTCATACAAAGATGAAGGTGAAAAACATCAATCTCCAGGATTACTTATTCCAAAATGAAGTGGATGCACTGTCTCCCGAGGAGCAGGAAAAGATTCGGACAGAGCTCGCCCATGAAATGGCTGAAATTTACAGCGGAAAGAATATTTATAGAAAATGAATCCACAGGAAGAAACCCCAATTTACGACGCGTTGCAACGCTATATTAAAAATCGCATTGTTTCCTTTGATGTACCTGGCCATAAACAGGGAAAAGGGCACAGTGCTCTTTTGGAAGCTTTCGGAGAAAAGTGTCTTTCCATGGATTTGAACTCCAGTAAACCCCTGGATAATCTTACCCATCCCACCTCTATCATTCGCGATGCCGAAGCCTTGGCGGCGGAAGCTTTTGGTGCTGGATGGGCTTTCTTGATGGTCAACGGCACTACTTCAGCGGTGCAGGCAATGATCTTTGCCTGTTGCAAACGGGGAGAGGAAGTGATTTTACCCCGTAATGTTCATAAAAGTGTAATCAATGCCTTGGTACTTTGCGGTGCCGTGCCTGTTTATGTCAATCCCGGTGTGAACCGTGAATTTGGCATCAGTCTCGGCATGTCGGTAAAGGATGTGGCCGATGCCATTGAAAATCACCCCCATGCCAAGGCTGTATTTATCAATCACCCGACTTATTATGGGATTTGCGGCGATCTGCGCGCCATGACCGACCTGGCTCATCAACGAGGTATGAAGGTACTGGTTGACGAGGCCCACGGTACCCATTTTTATTTCGGGGAGGGGTTACCGCTGTCTGCCATGGCTGCCGGTGCAGACATGGCCTCCGTCAGCATGCATAAAACCGGCGGTTCTTTGACCCAAAGCTCTATCTTGTTGCTAAAGAACAAAGAGGATGCCGGTCATCTCCGCCAGATCATTAATTTAACTCAAACCACCAGCGCCAGTTATCTTCTTATGGCTTCTTTGGATATTGCCAGAAAAAACTTGGTACTCCATGGCAAAGAGACATTTCAACGTGTCAAGGAATTAAGCGCATATGCTCGCCATGAAATTAATAAAATGGAAGGACTCAGGGCCTTTGGTCCGGAAATCATCGACAATGATTACGTTTATGATTTCGATGTAACGAAACTGAGCATCCACACCCGTAACTTAGGGTTGGCCGGGATTGAGGTTTATGATATCCTGCGGGACGAGTTTGGTATACAAATTGAGTTTGGGGATATCGGCAATGTACTGGCTATCATTTCCGTAGGTGATCGCGAATTGGAAGTGGAACGGCTTTTGGGAGCCCTGTCGGAGATTTGTCGCCGTTTCCGCAAGAAACCCATTAACATGTTGGATCATGAATATATCGACCCATTGGTGGTAATATCTCCCCAGGAGGCTTTTTACGGCCAAAAACGGGCCGTTGCCATGGAACGAAGTTGTGGTCTCGTCAGCGGAGAATTCGTCATGGCTTACCCGCCGGGAATTCCTATCTTGGCTCCAGGGGAGCGTATCACCGAAGAAATTATAGATTACATCCGTTATGCGAAAGAAAAGGGATGTATGCTTATGGGAACGAAAGATCGCGATATGAATATCATTGAAACAGTGGAGGAATAAACATGGAATTATGGTATACGGAAGAACACAGTGAAAACGTGCGTTTCTCTATTCGCGTGGAGAAACAACTTTACTCCGCAAAAAGCAAATTTCAGCGCATCGATGTCTTTGAAGCCAAAGAATTTGGTCGTTTTCTTACGCTGGATGGTTTGATGATGGTGACAGAAAAAGATGAATTCATTTATCACGATATGATTGTCCATGTCCCCATGGCCACCAATCCAAAGATTCAAAAGGTGTTGGTCATCGGTGCCGGAGACGGCGGCACCGTGCGGGAACTGACCCGCTATGATTCCATTGATACCATCGACATGGTGGAGATTGATCAAATGGTAGTGGAGGCATGTAAAAAGTATTTGCCGCAAACCTCTTCCCGCTTAGAGGATCCCCGTGTCAATCTCCATTTTGAGGATGGACTGAAGTTCGTACGGGAAAAGGAAAATGTCTACGATTTAATCATCGTGGACAGTACTGATCCTTTCGGTCCCGGTGAAGGACTCTTTACGAAAGAGTTTTACGGTAATTGCTATAAGGCCCTTACTGCCGAGGGAATTTTGGTCAATCAGCATGAATGTCCTTATTACGATGATTACGCCGTTTCCATGAAAAGAGCGCATCGCCGCATTTGTGAGACCTTCCCTGTGGTCAAGGTGTATCAGGCTCATATCCCCACTTATCCCTCGGGCCATTGGCTTTTTGGCTTTGCTTCCAAAAAATTCGATCCCGTTAAGGATTTGCAGGCAGATCAGTGGAATGCTCTGGGACTCCAAACGAAATACTACAATACGGAGCTTCATCAAGGGGCCTTTGCCATACCCAACTACGTGAAGGATCTTTTGGAAGAGGCCAATCATGAATAAGCGGATCATAGAAAAGATTACTATGAATTTTATGGCTTGTGACGCGGAATATAAAGACGCTAAAATCGTTTTGTTTGGAGCGCCCTTCGATGGTACCGTCAGTTACCGCCCCGGCGCGCGATTTGGTCCTTCGGCGATCCGCAGTGAATCCTATGGGATCGAAACATATTCCCCTTATTTGGAGCGGGATTTGGAAGAGCTTTCTGTTTGCGACGCTGGCGATCTGGAATTACCCTTTGGTTCCTGCCGTAAAGCCCTGGATATCATTGGCGAATTTGTCTTTCAAACGGTGAATGATGGGAAATTCCCCTTAATGACCGGCGGCGAGCATCTTGTCTCGTTAGGCGCGGTAGAAGCCCTATCCCAAACTTATCCCGATCTTCATATCCTTCATTTTGATGCCCACGCCGACCTGCGGGAGGACTATTTAGGGGATACACTGTCCCATGCTTGTGTTTTACGGCGTTGTCACGAGATCCTGGGTGATGACCGCATTGTGCAGCTTGGCATTCGTTCTATGACCGCGCAAGAACGCGCATGGGCCAAAGTCCATGTGATTCAGCATCCCTTCGATTTTTCCCATCTGGAAGACGCGATCAAAAAACTTTGTGGCGTTCCTGTTTACCTTACCTTGGATTTGGATGTTCTCGATCCTGCTTTTTTTCCCGGTACCGGTACGCCGGAACCCGGCGGGGTTTCTTATTTGGATCTGCAGTGGGCCATTCATCAGATGGGACGTCTGAATCTTGTCGGTGCCGATATGGTGGAACTCGCTCCTATGCTGGATGCAAGCGGCGGATCGACAATCACTGCCTGTAAATTGCTGCGGGAATTGCTTCTGACACTGGCCCTCTGAACACTGCTGGAATATTATATTGATAAAGAAGATGCTGTTTCGTAATCAAATATAAATATTTGGTGTTTATGATCCCTTTGCGATTAGGGTACGGAAATAAGGCGGTACCCTGATTTTGCAAATAAAGGACAATTTTGGTTGTAGTTAAAAATCTTAACTTAATAGTTAAAATTCGGTTGTATTTTGAAAATGAATATGCTATACTGGTTGAGACTCTTGGGAAGGTACCGGAGCGGAAGTATTCTTTTCAGCATTCTGTCAATGGGGGAGAATGAGAATATTGAAAAGTAATATCCGGTATCAATCAAAGGGATTGAAAAAGGAATAAGGAAAAAACAAGGAGGACAAAAATGAAGAAAGCACTAACAATTATTTTAGCGTTATGCATGGTACTGACTTTGGTTCCTACCATGGCCTTTGCCGCTGAAAATGAACAGGCTGCTCCTGTTTTTGAACCCAGCGACTGGACTGCCCCCGATGGTTACGGCTCCATTGAAACAGTGTCTGACAATGTGGTGATCTTAAAGGGCGATGATGAGCTCAACAGCGATAATTCTCACTGTGGCCCCTACACCAAAGCCAAAGCCAGCCAGCTGGCAGACGGTACCATTGTTGATGAAGTGAATGTTTTTATCAATCCTGCCAAGATGGCAGCAGGTGAAAAATTCTCTCTCACTACCTCTATTAACGGCGGTGAAGGAGAAACCAGCGAATATCTGTCGGAAACTGTGGTGAACTTCTGGAAAGACAATGAAGGCGGCGTTTCCGTTGCCGTTGGTCTCGCTCCGGAATTCTCCGCTCAGATCAAAACTGCCGGTATTTATACCTTACAGTATAAATATGCTGTAAAGGATGACGCTGTTGTCGGCACTTTTACGATTTTGAAACGCGGTGAAACCATCGCAACGACCGGGGAATTTGCTATGTCCCCTGCCGTTGCCGCGGCAAATGCCAAAGAACGCGGTTATGTTTGGTTCTGTGATATTTCCGTTGCAGACGGTTTAAAAGTTTATAGTGAATTGGAATTTCCTTTCACCGATGTAACAGCAGATCAATGGTTCTACAACGCTGTGGTATGGGCTTATGAAACCGAAGTTTCCAACGGTATGTCTGCAACCCTCTTCGGTCCCGATGAAGACATTACCCGCGGTCAGTTTGTCACCATGCTCTATCGCTATTACTATGGCGGTGAAGTTCCCACCACAACCTCAGATTTCACAGACGTTCCTGCTGACGCATATTATTCCGACGCTGTGGCTTGGGCTGTAGAAGAAGGAATCACCAATGGTTTTGAAGACAATACTTTCAGACCCAACGATCCCATCAGCCGTGAACAAATGGTTACTATGATGTATCGCTATGCTGACGGTACTGCACCGGAAAGCGACAATCTTGCTGATTACACCGATGCCGCTAATGTTGGCGATTATGCCAAAGACGCCATGAATTGGGCTGTCGGTAATGGAATCATCAAAGGTGTCACCGAAGATACTTTGGTTCCCCAAGGTACCGCGACCCGTGCTCAGATCGTAACCGTATTGATGCGCCATTGTGATACCCTCTAATCATTAATCTTAAAGATCGATCAAAAGACCAACCGAAAAATCGGTTGGTCTTTTTTTAATATAAGTTTGAAATATAGATGAAGATATTCATGTTCAATTTAAGAAGGTGATATTTGGATTACGTCGTGATACTGCTCTATACTTTGTTCTGAAAGGTGGTGGGTGATGGTGAGCATGGTTAAGTCTTTCATGGCCAGGAGGCGTTGTTCGATATCTTCTGCAGTGGAACGATCCAGCGACGAAGTTCCTTCGTCCAGAATCAGGATCGGGCGCCGTCGGATCAATCCTCGGGCCACAGCAATGCGTTGACATTGTCCGCCGGAAAGACGGCAGCCGCCTTCTCCCACCATGGTATTAAGTCCCTGGGGCAGTTCCTGAATAAAACCGTCGGCGCCGCTTTGAACCAAAGCCTGGATAATTTCTTCTTCTTCAAAGGGCTCTCCTAGGCAAATATTGTCCTTAACGGTACCGTCGAAGAGATAGACGTTTTGATGAACAGGAGCAATCAATGCTCGTAAGGCCTCTCGGTCTAATTTTTTTAATTCCGTGCCGTCATAGCGAATGGTCCCTTTATAATGGGGTTCTTCTCCGGAAAGTAAGCGGATCAACGTGGTTTTTCCGCAACCTGAGGGGCCGACAATGGCGTACTTTCCACCTCTTTTCATTGTCAAATTCAGATCCTTGATAATATTGCGGTGACCGTCATAGCTGAAGGTCAGTTGATCTACTGTGATTTCATGGTGAAATTGCGGTTTGATCTTGCCGCTTTCTTCTGGAGGAGTATCGGCCAATTCGTTTAAATTTTTCACCACAGGCCGCATTCCTTTGATTTTTGGCAATGCTTCCATTAGCATTGTTACAGGAACGACAAATGTGCCGCTGAGCTGCACCAAAGCCAATAAAGTTCCCATGGAGATTTTTCCCACCAATACTTGGTAGGCGCCGATAAACACCACGGCTACCATGGTTAATGTGGATACGATGGCGGAAAAGGACTCATTGAGATTGACGATAAAATCCGCTGATGCTTTTTTTGTTACGACATCTTCATTTTCTTGTATAAATCTTTTTTGGGTCAAATGCAGTACATGAAAGGAACGGAGAATTTCTAGCCCTCCCAAGTAATCCTTAACTATGGCAGTAAAATGAGCCAACTGCGCGGAATAGGCATTTTGCCGCTGACTCAGTGCTTTTCCCAAAATTACCGGCACCAGAAACATGACAATCATCGAAATAAGAAGAAACAGAGTGATCGCAGGGCTGAGCCATAATAGGAGCCCCAGGGTACACAGGAACATGAAACTGTATTCGGCAACGGTGAGTAGGGGAATGAGATAATTTTGTTCAATCAGCGCCGCATCATTGGTGAAAGCTGAAAGGTCATCGCCCACTTTATTTTCTCCGCGGCTTGATGGAGGGCGACGTGCGATTCCCAGAAATACCGCTTCCCGTATGGAGGCAAGAACTTTCCGGAGGAGTTTTTTTCCGCAGTAAGCATAACAATAATTGATGATGCCCAGAAAACAAAGATACCCGGCGGCAACGATCGCCAATAGGAAAAAGTTGTTTCCGTCTCCCTGTAAAACAGTGTCAATCAGTTTTTGTAGTAAGATTGCAAGCAGAGCAGAAGAAGATGCGGTGACAGCTCCTAAAAGAAAGGTGGCAGTTAACAAGCCTTTTTTTTGCACAAGATATCGTTTCATGACATTGCTCCTTTGTGAGATGATAACAATATAACACAATATAAAATATATGTCAATTATATTTGATAATTATCAAATATAATTATAAAATATAATCCCCGATGAAATATCGGGGATTTATCACCATTTTTTTACTGCCTTGGGGCGAAGTAAAATTCACCAGAGCTGCGAGATAGATGACCGGCAAGATCCGGGAAATGAGGCGGAGAAACATCTGCCATCAATGAATCTCTTTTTCCATAAATTTTGGGATATCAGTTTATTCATGGAGGGTTCGTTCTTTGCACAGTTGGTTTTTCTTTCTAATTACAAGAAGTAGCCCGCGGCCAATCACTGCGGAAAGGAGAAGAAAGACGCCGAACCATACCAGATGAGCAGTGATCATGGAGTTGGAAGCAAAAAGGTTTGCGCAAAAAACAACGCCGTAGTAGACAGTATTGTAAAGTGTAATAAACAATATGATCCACATCAGGGATAATATGCGTTTTAAGTGTTTGAGGCGGGAATCGATATCGGAATACAGAACAAAAGCGCCGTCTGCGGTTTTTTTACGGAAATAAACCCAGCGCAGCACCGAGCCGATATACTCTGCGCCGGTGTCCTCCACAAAGCTGATATATTGACGGCTCTCTTCGTGTTTGGGCCAGTATTCCAAAAGTTCCAAACGGATATTATATGCTCCGGGCTCTCCTTGTTCAAATTCGTAGGTCGGATATTTCACGGAGATCAGATGCCAGCCTTGGGCGGCCATTTCATTGAGCCACTGCTCTTCTTTATCGAACTGCCAAACACTGAATATTTTTTTGACGGTTTTTCTCATGGTTTTCCTCCGCAAATCATGGTTCCGTTGGCCACCAATTCCTGCAATCGTTTCAGTTCTGCAGTGACAGCGGCTTTTCCTGAATCAGTAATCAAATACTCTTTTTTCCGACTCTTTGCGTCACAAGGTAATGACACGATCCAACCCTTCTCTGTCATGGTTTGAAGGGCACCATAAAGGGTGCCTGCCGCCAATTTAACACGTCCATCGGACATTTCCTCGACTTTCTGCATAATACCGTATCCGTGAAGTGGTGTAAATAGGGAAAGTAAGATATAGTAGACGGCTTCTGTCAGCGCCGAATTTTTGTCCAAAGGTGTTGCCTCCAATCCCTTTTATGGTATCATTATCTTGGTGTCACTCTCTCGATTCTTGGAACATAATATCGTTAGTCGATATATCGTCTTCCGTAATAAAATTATAACGGCTGCCGATATATTTGTCAATAGCAATTATAAATTGGATCGTATTATGGTTGCAAGATTGAATTTTTAAAAAATATAAAGATTGGCATGATATTTAAAATTAATATCATTGTATTATAGGATACTGGTGATTGAAAGGAGGCAGTAAAATCTTGGCTGTCTCAAACAGTGATGGAACAGGCCTTGGCAGAAGATTCTCCTATGCGTTGCAGTTATTCTGTTTCTCTTGAAAGCATACCCAATGCCGCAGGGGAGGGAAAGAATATCATGAATATTACCGTTGACGCTGACGTCAGCAGCTGCCAGGTTACGGAAGTGGACTATCAAGACGGCTCCCACGCCTGCGATGGTCCAACCGTAGAGTTGGTCAAAGAGGACGGCCGTTGGAAGGTCTTCAGGTATACGGAGTTTGCCAAGGAATTCATTGGTGGTGATGGCCTGCCGTGAAAACACCGTCAAAAGCACTTCCGATATTGTGACCCATGACAGTTATGAGGCTGCTTTGAAGCCGCGAAGGGCTACGAAATGACGGAGGTTATACCGAAGGAATGATTGAAATAACAAAATCCGCATCCCTTTTAGGGAATACGGATTGATTTGTTTGGTACACAAAATGATTTTACCGATGTTGCATTTATGGAAAGGGGGCCTAGCCCGCAAAAATTTTCGCTGGTGACGAAGGCCATCTTGCAGCTGTCTTTTTGCACCGATAAACCGCTGCGGTCTTCGTCACCGACCACGATATCAAGATCTGCCATGAACCTCTCGTTCCCTGCCGAAACATGATAACCTGCGATCAGGTATCATGGAGAATGAGATTGGTCCCTATGGCCCTGCCCACAAGCCAAATCATGGGAGACAATGGCTTTCCCTAAAAGTTTAGGTGACAGAAACCAAAAGTTCTTCTGAAGAAATGACAGGAGAAAGGGAAATTACGATTTTGAAGATTCTTTTACTTTGTTATTAACTAAGCCGTGATGAATCATGTCAAACGGTTTGCTTCGTTGTCAAAATACTGTGTTTGTATTTTTGAGAAAATCGCCATTTGCGAATCCATGATTATTACGTAAAATAATACCCATAGGAGTATGCGTATAAGATAACATGGATGACTTCTTTTGTCAAGAAAAAAGCAGCCGAAGAGGCTGCTTTTGGTAAAAGATCTATTTTTCTTAACTCATACGGGAGAAATGCTCCACAGCTTTGGCAAATTCAGCAATGGTCTTTTCGGCATCACCATGCTCAATGCCATCGCGCACACAATGGTTAAGGTGCCCTTCCAGAACGACTTGCCCCACTTTGTGTAAAGCTCCTTTGGCGGCGTTAATCTGGATCAAAATATCTTCGCAGGGAACATCTTCATCGATCATTTTGTCGATTGCTTTTAATTGGCCTGCTATTTTGTTGAGGCGACGGTGCAAGTTCGCCGCATCCATACATTGTCTCATAGTTTCCTCCTGTCGTATCTTGATATCTATTTTGTGGCTTCTGACGGGATCGACGACAAAGGGACAGTATTCTACCAAAAGTTTACTTGCACCGCAAGAAAATGTCAAGTAACAAGAAAAGCGTTGGTACCGGTTCCCCTTTTTTATCATTGCGGAAGGAAATTTCATGCAGAGTGAACACAGAAAAAACACAAATCTATTTAAGAAAAAAGGGTTGACAAAACCAAGGAAATGTAATATGATTAATTCATCAAAGTTAGTTATGGCTAACTTGATGTCAATCGTCAGTGATATGGTTCCTGAAACCTAAAATCTCTCATTTTTTTTCTTAGTTAGTTAGTTAGCGTACGCTAACATTTATTTTTCCGATACGGTTAGTATACGCTAACTAAGATTTCTTTCAATGGATAAAGGGAGTGATCTTATTTCCGAGCATACTGTGATTTATTATTGTGCTCCAACGTTAGCCGGGATAAAAACCGCGAACCTTTTTTGCCAAGATTTCCAGTCTCCCTGGGAGCGAGATTCTATGATTGCTGCCTGGAATCGCAAGCTAAATCCCAGTGGAATTTATGTAACGATTCTTCGTACTCGTGGTCAACGGAGCCTCATCTATATTTATCGTCCCAAAAAATTGAAGCGAAATCTAACTGCTGTTAGGGCGCAGGTCCTGTTAAAGCGATTTGGTTACCGATCTCTGGAAATTGAAGATGCCCTTTTTCGTTTACGTGGTCGTTTTACTGCAGAAGAGGATTTTCCTCATGAAATTGGCCTGTTCCTTGGTTATCCTATTGAAGATGTGGAAGGATTTATCGCCAACGGTGGCAAAGGGTGTAAATGCTCTGGTTGCTGGAAAGTCTACGGTGATGTGGAGAAGGCCCAAGCGCTTTTTGATTCTTATAAAGAATGCCGTCGCCGATTGATGACTCAATGGAACCACGGCGCTTCCGTAACCAGCCTTGCTGTTGCTCTTTAAAATAAATAAACAATATTAAAAAGAAACGAGGTATGACTTCATGTGTGTTGCAATCGTATATTGGAGCGGTACCGGTAATACCGAAGCAATGGCCAAAGAAATCGCCAAAGGCGTTCAAGAAAAGGGCGCTGAATGCAAATTATTTATGGCCGACGAATTTAATGAAACTATGATGGACGATTACCAGGCCATCGCCTTTGGCTGTCCTTCCATGGGAGAAGAGGTGCTGGAAGAAACGGAATTTGAACCTATGTTCCGTCGCTGTGAACCTCTTTTGAATGGGCGTAAAATTGCTCTTTTCGGCTCCTATGGCTGGGGTGACGGTGAATGGATGCGCAACTGGGAAGATGAAGTAAGGGAAAAAGGAGCTTCCCTGGTTGCCGATAGCGTGATCTGCTGCGAAGAACCCGACGAAGAAGCCTGCAGTGCTTGCAATGATTTGGGGCGCGCTTTGGCAAGTTGACTTTGTAGCACCAGTCAATCTCAAAAATCAATATAATTTGTTCGTATATTTCGGGATGGTCATCCTCTGCCCCTCCTTTCAACCCCCAATCTTCTGTATCTCTGGATCCTTGAATTTCCTTATTCTGAAAAATATACTTGGCAGAGAGATCCCGTAATATATCCAAAAGAGCGATACATTTTGTATCGCTCTTTTTTTATGATATTTTTACGGTATTAAGTTTTTTCCCTCGGACTTGATGCAGGTATGAGAAATGTGGGCAATGAAATTATTCCGTGATTTGATGCCCATAGAGACCATAAGAAAGACTGCCGGAAGAGGATTGTCTTGTGTAATAGGGTTCCACATAGGCCAGGTAGATGAGCCCACCGATAAGGTACGCAACAGACGTCATTGCAAATCCTGTAGACAATCCGATGCTTTCCTGTAGTATGCCCATGAGCAGAGAGCCGATTCCAATTCCTATATCATACGAAAGTAAATAAGTGCCGCGTTTCGGTGCTGGCGTTGTTCCCGTAACAAATGATTGAAATAGCGGTTGCAAAAGCCCATATCCGATCCCCAGTAAAAACCCAGCCATAAGCAGGTGAGGGGTGCTATTTAAGAAATAGTAGCTTCCCATAGTGACGATGAGAATCATTAGGCTCATGACTACGAGAATCTTGTGTCTTCCCTGATCAATCATTTTTTGCGTTGAAAGTTTTGAGAGGAACATCCCTGCTACCAAAAATATGTAGAAATAAGGCGTTGCGGCAGACAACCCTTTTTCCTGGGCAAGCATGGCGGAATAGGCAAGCATTGCTCCAAAGGGTATCATGATGAATATCATATTGAGCATAAAGGGGAACGCCGGTTTGTAAAAAGCATCAGCAAAAGAAAATTTTTTTCTTTCCATTTTTGGATACTTGATTTTGCAAAAGGATACGCAAATCAGCGCGATTACCGCGAAAGCAAATAACATGAGGAACGACAGTTTACTACTAATATGACTTTGCACCTGTATCCCCACAAAGGGGCCGGCAGCCATCCCTAAAGAGACAGTGAGGGCAAAACGATTCACCCCAAGACGCACTTTGGAGGAGGGCAATACATCTCCGGCCAAGGTCATCGTTGCCGAACCGCAAACAGAATAAACCAATCCCATATACAAACGAAGAGCGACTAACAAAACAAAAGATGTCGTGACCGCAAATCCCAAAAAAGGCAAACAAAAGAGAGCCAAAAATAATATGTATACGCGATATCGATTGAAATTATCGAGAATATATCCGGCAAAAGGGCGAAATAGTACCGTAGTGATGGACATTGCTGTCAAAACGATGCCGATTCTAGAGCCTGTGACGCCAATTTCTTGGCAGTAAACCGGTATCATTGGCACTGCTGCGTAAAAGGTTGCCATCATCAGCAAATTTGTTATAAACAGCAATATAAATTTTTTATTCCATATCTTTTCTCCACAATCTTCACTAATTTGATTCATGATTATGCCTCCTTAATTATGTCGTATGCGACGTATATATGTTTTATAATAGGTACCCGTTTCCTTTAAACAAGACGGATACCTTCTTTTTAATCTGTTTTTTTATCGACTTGAGAAATCAATGTTTTTAAAACGTTACTAAAAACTTGCTGCTCTTCCTTGCTGACGCCTGCAAATAATTCTGCGGTTATTTTTTGGATCACGGTGTGTATTTCGTCGGAAATATTCATTGCTTTTTCGGTGAGATCAATGTATTTATATCTTCTGTCCGAAGCCATATTTCGTGTCTCGATCATATTTTTTTCTTCCATACGAGAAAGGATGCTGCTTACGGTGGGGTGGGTAAGTCCCAAGTTGATTTCAATGTCTTTTTGGCAGATGTCCTGTTCCGGATGGTGCTTCAAATAGCCGATTACTGTCGCTTGTGTATAGGTAATATCGTATTCTGCCAGCTCTTTATTTAAGATACGTTCGATTGCCGTATTCAGCACCTTGATATGAATAAGCTCCACGATGATTCTTTCCTTCTATGTCGCATGCTGCATGTTATGACAGATGGGAAAAAATTGGTCAATACTGTTTTTATAATTCTACTGGCTCCAAATCAAAAAGACTCCCTTGTGGGGGAGTCTTTTTGATTATTTGGGTTTACCATCTTTTTTTAAACGTTTTTCTCTTTTTAGCGCCTCTCTCAGTAAATATTCTATGTGGCCGTTGACGCTGCGAATTTCGTCGGCGGCCCACTTCTCAATAGCCTCATAGATTTCGGGATCGAGTCTGAGAGGGAAGCTCTTTTTCGGAGGCATGACTCAATACAAACTTCCTGTATTGATTACCGGCTGGGCAGACCGGTCTGAAACGATGGTGACCATTAAATTATTAATCATCGCCACTTTTCGTTCCTCATCCAAATCAATGGAAGCATCCTGTTCCAGACGTTCAATGGCCATGCGTGCCATTCCCACGGCACCGTCTACAATGATTTGCCGCGCAGCTAGAATCGCGGCAGCCTGTTGACGTTGGAGCATGGCGCTGGCAATTTCCGTAGCATAGGCCAAATGGGTGAGACGTGCTTCGATAATTTCTACACCAGCCACCAAAAGCCGTTCCTCCAGTTCGGTTTGCAGCTCTTTGGCAATGATTTCTCCGCTGCTGCGTAGGGAAATGCCGTCCTTGTCATTGAAATTATCGTAAGGATATTTTGCCGCTACGTGGCGAAGAGCGGTCTCACTCTGAATTTCTACGAATTCCAGATAATCGTCGACATCAAAAATCGCCTTGGCAGCATCAACAACGCGATATACGACGACAGCCGCAATTTCCACAGGATTCCCCTCAACATCGTTAACCTTTAATCGTTCGCTGTTGAAGTTAACAACTTTAACCGAAACTTTTTTGGCAATGGAAAAGGGAATGACGAACCATATTCCTGTATCTTTTACGGTTCCCGTATATTTGCCGAAAAAAGTCAGTACCGCGACCTTGTTGGGAAACACAACGACCAAGCCGCAGCAGAGAATGACTGCGATTACGCAAGCGGTAACTCCCCAAGCTGTAAGGGCAGGGGTTGCGATAAAGCAGTAAACTGCGGCTCCGATCAAGGCAAGAACTAGAATCAAGATGACAAAACCATTGATTTTAAATGCAGATTTTTCCATAACTTCACCTCCGAAATATGATATCATAAAGATATAAAAATATATAATTATGATATCATTAGTATATCATATGAGACGAGAGACGTCAAGTGTCTCTGGGTTCCCTTGCCAAATATATTTTGCTGTATTATAATGGGAGAAAGGCATTTGATCTTTTTGGAAAGGCAGATCCCTGTGATGAAAAGCGATTACTTTTATTTTATGGATGAGGCCATCGCTGAGGCGAAAAAGGCTGCTGTCTGCGGTGATGTCCCCGTAGGCGCAGTGGTTGTTCGGTATGGTCAAATTATCGGGCGGGGCCACAATACGAAAGAATTCGATAGGGACCCTATGGGACACGGGGAAATCAAAGCCATCGCCGCTGCCGCCGCGTATTTGGGGCAATGGCGGCTTTCGGAATGTACGCTTTTTGTCACCATGGAGCCTTGCCCCATGTGCGCTGGGGCCATTTTGCAATCTCGAATCGAACGGGTTGTTTTTGGTGCCTGGGATGTGAAGTGGGGGGCTGCCGGCAGCAAAATAGATCTTTTTCGACCCGGCCTCTTCAATCATGAGGTTGCTCTTTACGGTGGCATTCGTGAGAAGGAATGCCGCAAGCTGGTGGAGGATTTTTTTGCCTCTTGCCGTAAAAAATAGGTTTTTTCCCTTTTCCCCTCTTGTGAAATAAGCACTGTTATGATAAAATAATTCTAATTGTGGAGACGTATCGAAGTGGTCATAACGAGAACGACTCGAAATCGTTTTGGCGTGATGAGCGCCACGTGGGTTCGAATCCCACCGTCTCCGCCAAAGAAGCACCGCAATTTTGATACAATGGGTCTCAGGATTTCGGTGTTTTTCTTTTGCTTGAAAGTCCTGATTTTATTGGCTTTCGGGCTTTTGATGTACCAGCAGCCGTCGGATAAAACGATAGCCTCTGCCACCCAGCGCCTTTGAAGACGGGATTGGCAGCAGGCTATCGTAGAATTTATTACCCGGATATGCTATACTATTCCCGGATAAAGCATATGACTACCCGGCCTTGCTGAGAGGAAATCGCGTATGGATACGAATCTGATTCTGTCGCTCATAGCTAACATACTTCTTCTTGCCATACAAACGTGGGCATTATGTGGTATCAGAAACAAAAGGTACATATTTAAGTATTACACCTACCTGCAAAATTTCATATCGATCCTTGTAAGCACATTCTTTGTGATTGCGGTTGCCGCAGATTGTATGAATGTCTCCCGGCTGCTTACCGCAGCGAAGGGTTTTCGCTATGTTGCTACCTGTGGTTTGGTGGTCACCATGTTTGTTTTTACATTTCTCTCCATCACCTGCCGAGAGGATAAAAACAGAATCGGAAGCAGCGACTGCAAGCCCGGCTATTCATACAGACTGGTGAACATTGTTTTGCACTATATCTCCCCCGTTTTGGCAGTTATCAGCTTTCTGTGGTTTGAAAAGCCCATCGTATTGACCGATTCCCTTTGGACCGCGATTGTGGCGCTTCCGTCGGTATTGTATTGGACAGTGTATCTCATTTTGAGCGTCACAAATAAGTGGGATGAGCCATATAGCTTTTCCGTTTCAAAAAGCAAGGCTGTAAATGATATCGCCCAGGTTGCGTTTGTCCTGCTCTTTGCGGTGTTGTTTGTTTTCACAACAATATTACTGTGGGAAACCAAATAGTAGCTATTTATGGTGAACCCCCTTTGCGCGAAGTGAACCCCCTAACGCCAAAGGGGGTTCATTTGTATCACAATTAGGGTCATTTTCCAAATAAAAAAGGACGCATAGCGTCCTTTTTTATTTGGAAGAAGAATGGGAGGGAGTCGAAGTTGATACCGCATTGTGACAGAGGGCATATTCGTATTTTGAAACAGCTATGCTCCCATGACTTCTTTTCAGTACTGTGGTATAATAGAATACAGCAGCCACTCACCATAGTGGAACGAAAGGGGAAAATATCATGAGAGACCGTATCATGAAAAAGCTGGATGAGATCGAAAAAACGGAAGAGATCCGCATTTTGCTGGCAGTGGAATCCGGCAGCCGTGCTTGGGGGTTCGCTTCTACAGACAGCGATTATGATGTGCGGTTTATCTATATTCGACCCCGAGATTTTTATTTGAAACTGGAATCTACTCGCGACGTCATTGAAATTCCCATAGAGGGCGCATTTGATATCAACGGCTGGGATCTGAATAAAACGCTGCGCCTGGCTTACAAATCCAATCCTACGCTTTTTGAATGGTCTTCCTCGCCGGTGGTTTACAGAGATTTGAACTTTTGCCACCGGTTTTGTCCTATTTTGGAAAGTTGCTTTTCGCCGAGAAATGGGATCAACCATTATCTTCATATGGCCAAGGGCACTTTTTATTCTTATTTAAGGGAAGCATTGGTTCCTGTAAAAAAGTATTTTTATGCGCTTCGCCCCATTTTGGCTTGCTTCTGGATATTAGAAAGGGGAACGCCCCCGCCCATGTCCTTCCGCGATCTCGCGGAAGGGCAGTTGGAACGGGGGATGATGCCTTTGGTGAAAAAACTTTTAGAAATTAAAGTCAATGCTCCGGAAGTCAAAAGAATTCCCCGTATTGACATGCTCAATGAATATATTGAAAAACATCTTGCTGAGATTGAGGAAAAACTCGGCGCCATACCCGAAGGAGGCCGTGCCGATTGGGCAGTTCTGAACAATTTTTTCCTTTCGGAGGTTGAAAACCAATGGTCATAAATCTATCTCCTCAAGTAGAAAAAGCTTTGGCCATGCTGAACGACGCGGGACTTGAGGCTTATCTCGTGGGCGGAGCGGTGCGAGATTTGTGCTTGGTAGGTTGTTCCCACGTAAAAGATTGGGATATTGCCACTGCCGCCGGAACCGATGAGATCAAGACAGTCTTTGCCGGTTTTCGCATCATCGAGACTGGGATCAAACATGGCACAGTAACAGTGATTGTCGATGGTGAGCCTTTGGAAATCACTACGTTCCGCCACGGGGATTCTTTGCGGCAGGATCTGATTCATCGGGATTTTACGATGAACACCCTTGCCTACCATAGGGAGCAGGGAGTGATCGATCTCTACGGCGGCGCAGAGGATTTTAAAAAACGAAAACTCCGTTGTGTCGGTTCGTCTTTGGAGCGGTTTTGCGAAGATCCCTTGCGGATCTTGCGGGGATTGCGTTTTGCATCTGTCTTGGATATGGATATTGATGAAGAAGCTGCCGCGGCAATGCGGCGGAACAAGGACCTGTTGCAAAACGTTGCCGTGGAACGGATCCGCAATGAATTGACTCAAATGCTCTGTGGGCCCAGTATTGGAAGGATCCTAAGGGAATTTTCCGACGTTTTGGCGGTGCCTCTTCCCGAGATTAAATCTATGATCGGTTTTGAACAATATCATCCTTACCATTGTTACGATATCTGGGGGCATACGGTTGTTGTTGTGGAGAAAGTACCGGCAGAACCGGTGCTGGCCTGGGCTGCCCTCTTTCATGATATGGGAAAACCTTTCTGCTTTTCCCGAGATCCCCAGGGGGTGGGGCATTTTTACGGCCATGCCGCAAAAAGCGCTGAAATTGCCGATCGTATCATGGAACGTTTAAAATTTGACCATGTGAGCCGTAAGGAGATTTCCTTTTTGGTGGAACATCATGACCGTTCCATCGCACCCAATGAAAAATCCGTCAAACGGGCCTTGCGACAGTATGGGGTGGAGCGGCTTTCTCGGTTGATCCGGTTGGGCCGTGCCGATACTTTGGGGCATACCAGGGAATGCTGGCACTACCTGGAAGAATTTGATCAACTGGAGCAAATGATTCAGTTTGCGATTGCTGTCGGAAAACCGTTTTCACGAGAGGATCTCGCCGTCAACGGAAAGGATCTGATACAGCTGGGATATGAGGGGCCAGCCATTGGCGAAGCTTTAAACTTGCTTGTTGATGCAGTCATTTGTGATGATCTGAAAAACGAAAAAGATGCTTTGATTACCTATTTACGAAAACGGAAATCTATGAAACAAACGTAGAGAAATTAGAGTACTTTTGACGACTCACAACTATAGGTTCGGAAAACTGTGATTGAAAAGATCAAAAGGGGATTTTCCTTTCATTTTTATGGTGAAATTTTGTGATTATAATTTGCTTTTTATTGAAAATTTTGATATCCTATAAGAAGGAACAGAACCTGTCGAGGATTCCTGTATGTGAGGGGTGAGTTATGGACGTTTTTAATGAATTTTTCAACAAAAATACCATGTATTTCGATGCCTTTGACAAAATGGTAGAAGCAGTTTATATCTGCGATATTGATGGAAATCTGGTGTATTTCAATAAAGTTGCGGAACGGTTAGACGGGTATCTTTTAAAAGACGTCAAAGGGCAATCAACCTATGACCTTTATGGCCTCGATGAAAGAAACAGCCCCATGTTGAAAGCCCTGGCAACGGAGCGGCCTGTCCATAACGAAGAGTTTTCTTATTATGTCAACGGTAAGGAAAATGTGCAATTATGCAATGCCGGCCCTATTTACAACGACGGAAAACTTGTCGGTGCTTATACGGTGCAGCGCGATTTAACTGTATTGAAAGATATGGTAGAGCGAAATATCGCTCTGCAAAATGAATTAATCCAGCAAAAAAACCGCACGGTTTCTGAGACTTCTCCCAGTGAAACTTTTGATCATCTCATTGGTGAAAGCGATGCTTTTCAGAAGTGTAAAGAACTTGCCTTGCGGGTAGCAAAAACTAATTCCTCGGTAATGCTGGTGGGAAGCACCGGTAGTGGGAAGGAAGTCTTTGCCCGGGCGATCCACGATCATAGTAACCGTGTCAAAGGACCCTTTCTCGCTTTAAACTGTGCGGCGATTCCTGAGAGCTTAATTGAAGGGATTCTTTTTGGTACGACGAAAGGGGTATACACCGGTGCTGTGGAAAAGGAAGGTCTCTTGGCCCAGGCTGACGGAGGCACCGTTTTTCTTGATGAAGTGAATTCCATGCCTTTGGCTTCTCAGGCGAAACTCCTGCGGGTTTTGGAAGAACGAAAAATTATGAAACTGGGAAGTAAAAAAGAAATGGATATTGATGTGCGTATTATCAGCAGCACCAATGAAATCCCTCGTGATGCCATTGACAATGGCCACCTGCGGGAAGATCTGTTTTATCGCCTCTCCGTGGTGCAAATTAGTATTCCGCCATTGGAAGATCGAAAGGAAGATATCCCCTTGCTGGTGCAGCATTTTATTGCCAAATATAATGAAAGATTTCATAAAAATGTGTTGGGTGTAGACCATGAAGTATTGGATTATTTTATGAAATTTCCTTGGCCCGGCAATGTTCGTCAATTGAAAGCCTGTGTGGAATCAGCGATGAACTTTGCTGCTGACGGCAGCTTAATTACCTTTCATGATCTTCCTCAATATGTGTTTGAAAGTTCCCTTTCTCCGGAAGACCGATACCGCCAGCGGCTTCAGATGGCGAACCAGAAATCTACTATGTATGCCTCTCCCAAAAAGGATTCTTCAAAAGAAGAGAGCGTGATGGATTCTATTTGGAATGATGAGCGGGAAGAGATTATTCAGGCACTGCGTCGTTCCAAAGGGAATATGACAAAAGCTGCCCAATCTCTCGGTATTAGCAGACAGTTATTGTTTTACCGTTGCAAAAAATATCGGATTAAATAAGATTTGTTTATCGGAATCAAATGATTGCGAGTGTTTTTTAAAGCTGCTGTAAGGCTTTCGCCCTTGGGTTTTATGGGAAACTTTTACAGCAGCTTTTTCTATTGAATATAGATTGAAAATTTTGTTGCTGTTATAATTTCTCATTGAGTGTTTGTAAAAAAAACGAAAAAAAACGAAAGTCAGTACGTGCAAAGGTCTTTCATTTTTTTTCGTTTTTTGTACATTTTTTCAAGAATAAATTTGAAATTTTTTGACGCTGGGAAATTTTTACAAAAAAACTGACATGAAAACTGCCTGCATGAAAAAGATTTTGTTGCAAAAAATTTTTATTTTTTCTCTTTTGGCATAGTTTTTGCTGTATAAAAAAGTAACATGCGAAAAAAATAAAATCGATTTTATGAAAAGCAGAAAAGTTTGAAAACATCAAAAAAGAACAAAATATGGAGGAGATTAAAATGACACCCAGATTCCAACTTTTAACCCAAGCTGACATCGAAAAAATCCATGAAACATCATTGAACATCATGGAAAACGTCGGGGTTGTTTTCAGCTACGAACCCGCCAGAGAAATGTTGAAAAAACATGGTGCCAGAGAAGAAGGCCACACCATTTTCTTCCCCAAAAGCATGGTAGAAGAAAAATTAAAAACTGTTCCTTCCTCTTTCACCCTGCATGGCAGAAATCCTGAAAAAACCATTGAAATCAATACTGAAGACACATGCTATGCCGGTCCTTATGGATCTCCCTTCGTCACTGATCTCGATAACGGCCGTCGTTACGGTAGTCTGGATGACTTTATTAAAATTGTTAAATTGCAGAATGACCTTGAAAATATTGACATCATCAGCCACATCGGTTGCGAAGCCAATGACGTTGATGCTTCCATCCGCCACAATGTGATGACCTATAACAACTTGAAATATAGCGATAAACCCTTGATGGGTAGCGTTCTCGGTTATGAAGCTGCGAAACAGTCCATTGAAATGGCTGGGATTGCCAACGGTGGTATCGACGTTTTGAAAGAAAAAACCGTCATCGCTTCGATTCCCTGCACCCTTACTCCCCTGAGCTATGACGACAAAATGGCTGGCGCCATCATGGCCTATGCCGAATACAACCAAGCACAGTTAGTCAACTCCCTCTCCATTTCCGGTGCCACCACTCCCGCAACTTTGGTAGGTCTTGTAGCTTTGCAGAATGCTGAAGTTTTGGCCGGTATCGTATTGGCCCAATGCGTCAACCCCGGTTGCCCCATCGTTTACTCCGCTTCCGGTTCCAATGCCGAAATGAGCACTGGTGCTCTGTCCATTGGTTCTCCTGAAGATGCTATCGTTTCCCTGATCAATGGTCAGTTGACCAAGTTCTATAATATTCCTTGCCGTATCAGCGGTACCCTCTCCGACTCCAAAGCTTGTGATGCTCAGGCCGGATTTGAATCTGCCATTACTGGCTTGATGGCACAGTTGGCCGGCGGTAACTTCATTCTCCATGCTATTGGTATTATTGAAGCATACAACTGCACCTCCTTTGAAAAAATGATCGTTGATAACGAGCTTCTTGGTTACTTCAAACATATCGGCAGAGGCGTAGAAGTCAACGACGATACCTTGGCTTACGACGTCATCAAAGAAGTTGGTCCTCAGGGCGAATTCCTTTCCAATCCCCATACTTTCATGCATTTCCGCAATGAATTCTATCGTCCTACCATTACCGACAGACTCAACTATGACCAATGGCATGCCAATGGCGGTCTCACCATTGATCAAAGAGCCAATGCCAAATGGAAACAAATGTTGGAAGACTATGTAGAACCTACACTTCCCGCCGATGTTGATGCTGAATTGAAAAAATACGTTGACGAACACTAAGTATCAATAAAATCTATGGAAACTTCAGAGCGGGTCATGGCGCCCGCTCCGTTTCCAGATATCATCTCATCGAAAGAGATCAATCAGTGTCATTTACCACAAGCATCGTTTCTTCATTTCCCATCTTGGTGAAAGTTTAGATTCTGGAATCTTGATTGCAGAATACGGAAAGACTTTCCACCGGGCATTCTTGAATTCTTGCTGCTGTCTTCGTCTGAATTGACATGGTGGTAATAAGTAAGCAGTAGTTCGGTGAATGAAAATTACTTTGGTTGTTCTTATTTGTCTTCTTTTTTCCATCATCAGTTGTCCATTGAAATTGGAAGGAAGGAAATATGCTTTGTGGATTTCAACAATGAAAAGAATTTTTATTATGGAAAGGAGTCTACTATGAACAAATGGGGTATTCGTAAATTGATGATTTTTATCATCTTGAGTGCCACAGTTGCCATCGCGTATCAGCTGCCTTATCTGCGTTATACCTTCTATGACCAAATGATGTCGGCGCTGAACCTCAACGACGTTCAAATGGGGGTCTTAGCCTCTGCTGTAAGTATCGCCAGCACCATCAGCTACCCCATCGGCGGTTTCCTCGCTAACCGTTTTTCTATGAGATCGTTGATCAATTTGACCCTGGCGGCTTTTGTCGTTCTTACCGTTGCTTTTGCCTTTACGACGAACTATATTCTGTTGATTGGGATTCATGTTCTCTATGGATTCTTCGGGATTGCAACGTTGTGGTCCGCATATCTTGTGGGGATCCGCAACCTCGGTGATGAAAGTGTCCAAAGTAAACTCTTTGGTTTCAGTGAAGCGACTCGTGGGATCCTTCAGACATTGCTTGGCTTCGCTTTCTTGGGGATTATGGGTGCCGCTACCTCCACGGTTTTCGGTTTCAAAGCTATGTTGATCGTCGGTGCCGTGATTACCGGTATCTTCCTGATTCTCGGATTTATCTTCCTGCCTAAAAATGATGATAAAGAAGCTGGCGCTGCCGAGGCTGCAGATGGGAAAAAATATACCATGGTGGATGTGATTAAAAATCCCGGCGTTTGGATCATTATCGTCGTTCTCTGTTGCGCTTATGCCTGCTGGTCCTTTGGAAACGGTTATTTGACCACTTACACCGTGCGTGTGGCCGGTCTCTCCGAAACCACCGCTTCCATGCTGGGCATGATCCGCAGCTATGTCATCGTATTCTTGGCCGGTTTCCTCGGTGGTTGGATCCTTGACAAATTTACCATCAAAGGGAAAGCCTTCATTATCATGTTGGCATTGAGCGCAGGCTGCTTCTTCGCTGTAATGTTCAGCAGCAAAGCTTTGGCCATATGCGTATTCTTGACTCTCTTTGTGGCTTTTATCGCCAACATCATGAAATCCACCTACTGGAGCCTCATGGGGCAAGCGGGGATTCCTACAGGTATGACTGCTCTTGCCACAGGATTTATCTCTTTCATTATTTTCCTGCCTGACGCCATTCTTCCGACCTTCATTGGGACTTGGCTTAATAATGCAGAAGCCGCAGGCAATGTTGCAGCCGGATTCGATAAGATCTTCATTATGTTGATTATCTTTGCCGTTATTGGTATTCTCGGTAGCATTGCTCTTACCATGAGAACAAAGAAGATCATGGCAACAGAAAAAGAAGAAGCATAATACAGTACTCTCCGTAAAAAGCTCTCCTTGATATTTCAAGGAGAGCTTTTTTCTGTAGAGGAAGATGTTTGCTCGGCCTTAATTGCTTTGTACATTCATAGCGTTTCATCATTTTTGACACGGGATTTCTCCTGCTTCTGCCGTTCTACTGTGAGTCCCACGGCAATCAGGATCAATAAAGCCCCCAGTGTCATAACAATGTTGAATGATTCATCAAATAGAATCAGACTTAAAATGACCACGGTGATCGGTTCTAAAGTAGATAGGATTGTAGTGGAAACTGAGCCAATGGCAACGATTGCCTGGCGGAACATCATCATGGAGAATGCCGTACAGAATATGGCGACGACAAGCATCAGAACGAGCCCCTCCAGTGAAATTATGGCAAAGGGATTTAAGCCGCGAATTCCCTCAAAGATCCCTAAAAATACAGTGCTAAACAAGCATAAGTAGAATACAATGGCAATACCATCTAACTCTTTTAAGGCAGGGCGCCCCAGTCCTACGGCATAAGTTCCATAAAAGATTCCGGAAAGCAGGGCTAAGACCAGGCCCCACGGATCAATTTGGGAAATATCACCCAAAGAGAGGAGCATAGCGCCGCCTATCGCTAAGATCACGGCGATACATTGCTTTTTGGTAATATTGTCATGAAACACCATTCTGGCAATGACCAAGGCTGCCGCAGGATAAATGTAGTGAAGCATCCCCGTGAGGGAAACTGACATTCGGTGGAAAGCTCCATAATAGGTGAGATTCATCATGGCATAGCCGACGATGGCCAGAAAGACTAATTGCCAAAATTGCCCCTTGTTGAGGTGTAAATCTGTATGGCGTATCAGAATATAGATTCCCAGAACAAAGGTGGCGAATAAGAAACGGAAGAAAACAATATCAATAGGCGTTAAACCTGTTTCCATTGCAATTTTGACCAATACGGCTTTTGTTCCGAAAAGGATCGAAGACACGATTGCGTAAATATATCCTTTCCTTTTCCCTTCTCCCACCGATGTCATTGCTTTACTTGTTGGTTTTGACCGACAGCGTAACCGTTGCTTTCCGGAGAGTTTTTCGGTTCACTTTTCGGCTCCTCCATCAAAGTATTATGATGTTCTTTATGGGCTAAGATATAATCGTCCTGCCTTAGCGCTTTTACAAAGGCGACTACGATCAAAATACAAACGATCATAAAGGGGAATGCCGCCACAATAGAGGCCGTTTGCAAAGAATTGAGTCCTCCGACCAACAGCAGCACAATAGCAACGGCAGCTTCCGCTACGCCCCAGAAGGCTCGTAGGGTACGGGGCGGATTTTGGATGCCATAGGACGTCATCATAGCGCAGACAAAGGTGGAGGAGTCTGCCGAAGTAATAAAGAAGGTGCTGATTAATATCACTGCCAAGAGAGAAACGATGTTGGTCCATGGGGACGCTTCCAACATGGCGAAGAGGGCGTAAGAAATGTTTTGATCCATGGCTTGTGCCACTGTGGTAATACCTTCCATGTATTCGTAAATAGCAGTGCCGCCCATAAACGCCATATAAAGGAAGCTGAGAAGCGTGGGGCAAATCAATGTGCCAACAATAAACTCACGAATGGTGCGTCCTTTGGAAATACGGGCGATAAAACCGCCGACAAAGGGCCCCCAAGAGATCCACCATGCCCAGTAGAAGATGGTCCAGCTTCCCAACCAACCGCTGTTGGTGTTAAAGGGATCCGTCCAAAAACTGGTGCCGATAATATTTTGGATATAATAGCCTATCGTTGAAGTGAAATAATTGGTTAGGAAAAGGGTGGGACCTAAAACGAATACAAAAGCCAATAGGATCCCTGCAATAAGCATATTGAAGTTGCTGAGTATTTTAATACCACGATCAATTCCGCTGACTGACGAAAGAATGAATAAAATCGTGACGATGATAATGATGGTGATGAGAAGTCCGTTGGTGTAGGAAATACCAAATACGTAGGAGAGGCCGCTGCCAATCTGCATGGCCCCGAGGCCCAGAGAAGTGGCAACGCCGAATACTGTGGCGAATACTGCCAAAATATTGACAATACTGCCCCAAATTCCATTGGCGCGTTTTTCGCCAATTAACGGAATTAAACAGGAACTTAACAGTGCCGGTTGGTTTTTGCGGAATTGGAAATAAGCCAAAGGCAGCCCCACAGCGCCGAAACAGGCCCAGGGATGTAAGCCCCAATGCATGAAAGAATAATGCATTGCCACTTCGGCCGCTTCAACGGTGCCTGCCTCGCCATAAGGAGGGGCCAAATAGTGGCTCATGGGTTCCGCTACGCTCCAGAAAACGAGGCCGATGCCCATACCAGCTGCGAAGAGCATGAAGAACCAGCTGAACGTGGAATACTCTGGTTTCTCTCCATCTTTTCCCAGAACAATATTGCCGTATTTGCTGAAAGCCAGCCAAAGAAGAAAGACCACAAAACCCGATACGATAAATAGATAGAACCAACCAAATTTTCCTGTGAAAAATGCCAAACATATATTAAAAACATTAGCGGCATTGGTGGGCCAGATGACAGCCCAAATGACGAATATCAGACAAATGATACCGCCCCATCCGAGAACTTTTTTATCAACTTTGCTAAGAATTTCTTGGATTTGATTCATAGAATCATCCCTTTCTTTTTATAGTAACGGGTGAGATCAATGATTCAATGTCATACCGCGGTCAATGGTATCTACAAAGAATTTTTCAGTCTCGATTTCCCGTTCCCATTCTGGCGGTTCCGTGGCGATGGCTTCGATTTCCGAACCGATATAAACATCCTTTTCAACCATACCAGATTCCGCATAAGTGTCTTTGTGGTTTACCACAAGTTCAATATGGATTGCCCCGTCTTTTTCAGCGATTTCCTTGGCTTTTGCCGCTGCGAATTCTTTCCCGTAGGCGACCGCTTCTTCCAATTCTTCAAACTCTCGCATTTCATAGGATGAGTGGAGAATGTAGCCGGTGGCACATTCGCCCGGGTTGATCTGAATCCTGACAGAGGTCATAATCCGTCCTGCGGCAGAACCGATGGCGTTTGCCACTTCGGGATCGTCAGGGATCATAAGTTGCGCTTTTAGTTTTTCTGCCATTGGCGGAAGCCATGCTTTTACCGGAGCCCCAATGCCAATGATGGGAATTTTAGGTTGCAAATTACAAGTCAAAGAACTTTCATCATCTGGTTCCAGCTGCTTCATGATGAAATAACGAGCTACACTTTCATCTTTGAGGACGAATTCGTTGCCGTCATTGTTGGAAAAACTTTGCAAACAGGTGTAGCAAAGTTCATTGATGATATTGTTTTCGGCAAAGGGAATAAATTCCTCCAATGACATTTTGAACCGGTGAGCCAAAAGGGAAACAGCCAATTTAGAAGCTTTGGTATCCCATTGGGTATAAACGCCTTTGGCATGGAGAAGATCCGTTGGGGTGACGGAGATTTTTCCCAATACGCCTACATTGACCAAGCGGTTTAAATTGAGGAAATTTAAGTCTGCATCGAGATGATAAGCAATATAGAACAGACTGTGGGGGCCGTCTTTCAGAATTTCCAGAACGGCTTTGTCCTGTTCGGTCAGGGTAACGGTTTCCCGTTCATTCAAAATCATGAAGCAATCGGTAACCTGAGAATAAAGCAGTAAATAGGAGCGGTCGATCTTGATATTTTTGAGCTCATCATAAAGATGAGGATAATGATAAGTCATGACGCCAATGGGCCAGACTCGCTGGGGGCCTACTTTAAAACTCATATCCATATCCAGCTGCAAATAGCTGTCGCCACCAAGACCGTAAGTATTGATGGCTGCTGCTTCTACCCGGGTCAGCCAGCCGCCGACTTTCGCTCCTTGAGGATCAATGCGGGGTACGCCGTTTTTCAAAATTGCAATGTCTGTAGTGGTGCCACCCATATCGAGGACGAGACCTTCCTTGACATTGGCCAGGAACGTTGCGCCGATGATGCTGGAGGCCGGCCCGGAAAGCAGTGTTTCAATAGGCTTATCCTGGGCTTGTTCCTCGCCCATGAGGGAACCATCTCCTTTGACGATCATGATGGGAGCATTGATTTCCTTTTTCTTCAGCACTTTTTTCACGGAATCCAGCAGTTCTTTGATGATGGGGATGAGACGAGCATTTAAAATTGCGGTTACAGTACGTTCATGGATCCCAAGGGAGCGGGTGAGGTGATGGGCGCATACCACCGGAACGTCCAATATTTCCTTCACAATTTCCTGAACTCTGACTTCATGCTCGGGATTCCGCACGCTGAGATAACCGGAAACCGCAATGGCGTCAACCTTACCTTTCAAGCTTTCTACAGCTTCTCTGACAGCATCTTCATCCAAAGGTGCTTTTTCTTTGCCTTTGACATTATGTCCTCCGGTAACACAACGAATCTCTTCGATAGGAAGTTCATTTTGGGGTTCCATGCCAATCATAATGAGCCCAACTTCGCAACCTCTGCCTTCCACTATGGCATTGGTGGCCAATGTCGTGGAAAGGGATACAATTTTGATTTCAGTGAAATCATCGAACTCCATACGATTGATACAATCCGTAATGCCGCGGCTTAAATCATCTCTTGTTGTCAAAGATTTTGCCTTGGCAAGTATCTTTTTGCTGGCGCGATCCAGAATGACGCCGTCAGTATAGGTACCTCCGGTATCAATTCCCAAAACCAGTGACATAACAACACCTCCTGTCAACTTACAAGCAACGGAAAGAAAAAGGCCATTCCTACGGAACAGCCCAATCAAGCCAAGGGGAGGAGAAAAGAGCGAAGGGCGGCGGTATTTGCCGCCCTTCTCAAACGGTCCTCAATATTTAACTTTCTTGGACTGAAACAAAAGAGGGCGAGAGTTTATGATGAGGTTGTTCTAATAGAGGCTTCCTTTCCGTAAAATCACGTTACTGTCTTCGTTTCGTTTCAGCTTAGTCTTCACCGGGCATATGACCAACGGCGTTTTCTACCACTTCACGGATTTTCGCTGCTGCATCTTTTGGCAAGGGGGTGGGCTCATGATATTCGATGATATCACGCACTTTTTCGTTGGCAACCTGGGTCAATGTTTTGCCGCCTGCTTTTTCCCAAAGCTCTCTTGCGCCGCGGTGTACTAAACGGTTTTTATAATCGACTCTGGGATTCTTCGGTACATAATCTTCATCATCGTCGTCGTCATCCCAATCGTCGTCACGTTCCACTACGTTGAATCTGCCGCCGGGGCCGACGGATTCGATCTTATCCAGAGCTTTGGTTTCTTCATTGACTTCGATGCCGGCAGTGAGACGGCGAGCCATACCTAACACTTCGTCGGCGATAACAACCAGATCTAAGTTGGAGGTGGTGCCGTATTCGGAATAACCGATGTCATGGTTGAGGTTCGCACCGGACATATTGGTCATTGCGATGGAGAGCGCGGCTTCTACACCGGCCTGTTCATCAATAATACAGGTATCGGTGCAACCGGCAGTGCCGAACATGGGGATATTGAGGTAATGTGCCACATCGGCGAGACCGGCAAGGAGTAAACTTAATTCGGGAGCACCATAGGAGAAGATGGTGGAACCCATGTCAAGGATGGTATAAACGCCGCCCATGATGAAGGGAGCGCCTTCTCTGGTACATTGGCTCAAAACGAGACCACTGAGGCTTTCGCAAAGGCCTTGCACCATAACGCCGGCCATGGTGGCGGGAGCAGTGCCGCCGGCCATAATACAAGGAGTATAAATAGTGGGCAAGCCTTTTTTGGCACCGGTCACTAATTTCTGGGCTGCTTCAATGCAATGAACTCCGGGAGAGATCGGCTCTGCGTAGAGGCAGATGAAGGGATTTCTGCGTAATTCTTCTTCACCACCGGCGACGATTTCCGCCATTTTAATGCAGTCATCTTGGCCCCATTGGTCAACGCAAACGGTGATGATGGGCTTTTCCGTGTTCAGGATCTGCTGTTCGAATTCATGACGGTCGGAGATGAGAAGGGGAACATCCTGTACAATCCCTAAGCTCATGGCGTAGTCGATGTTGGGCAATGCATCCAACACTTTGGTGGCCCAGCCCACGCTCTGTCTGGTGGCGCGATGGCGTTCACCGGTGTAGGGGTTCCGAGTAAAGGGCGTGCAGGGGCCGGAACCGAAGTAGGAGTTTCCGCCTTCCAAGAAGAGTTCTCTGGCGCCGGTACGGCTATTGCACAATACAACGTGTTTCTGACAACTTTGCAGTGCGGCTTCGGTAATATGGGCGGGAATGCGAACCCGTTTGCCGTCAACCCAGCAGCCTGCTTTTTTCAATATTTCAATGGATTCGGGATCATAAAAGTCGGTCCCTGTGCGCCACATGGCTTCTTCCGCGGCCAAAACCAATTCGCGGCATTGGGCTTCAGAGAAAACGTGCATGGACACACCCGTATTGGCTTTATAGTTAGTTCTCATTGATGCTCCCTCCTTACATTTTCGCTTCGGCTTTTGCGACGATATCTTTCAAGGCAGCCACTGTTTCAGCAGGCAAAGCCTCTGGTTCGGCCATGGCCAAAATGCTTTTCGTCATTTCCATAGTACGCTGTCCCAAGGTTTTTGCACCGGCAGCGGTCCAATCGTCAATTCTGGCGCGATTCATCAATTTAGGCCAGAATTGTTCTTTTTTGAAATAGTATCTGGTGTGAGGAGAACCGAGATAATGACCGCCGGGTTGTACGTCATCGATGACGCCACGAGCAAGACGATCTTCGTCCATGGCTACGCCTTTCATAATGCGGCGTGTCATACCCATTACTTCACTGGCCATAACGAGGAGGAAGGCACTGCCGTATTCTCCAGTTTCCATCTGACCGGCTCCGCTGATGACATTGGTTCCGGAGAGACCAGCGTGAAGCAGAGAGAATGTGGATTCAAGCCCCATCTGAGCATCGCTGATTTTGGCATCTGTGGCGCCGCCAAAACCAAAGCAGGGAATATTGAGGTAACCAAGAACTGCGCTGAGTCCTGCACCCAATAAGGATACTTCGGGAGCACCGATCGGGAATGTTTCATTTGCTACATCGTCGATGGTGAAACATCCACCTGCGATGACGGGAGCACCTGATGCAACCATTTGAGCAAGGGTAATGGCCACCAGAGCGTTGGCCAAGGCACATACGATGGCGCCTGCGCTTTCCTGGGGTGCTGTGAGACCGGTGACAAGTTTGCTGGAGAAAATGACCGGGAATCCTTTTTCCGCTGCTTCGATGACGACATCGGCTGCCGTCGCGTCAATTGACAAGGATTCTTCATTTTCCACCAATAAGGCAGTGAAGGGATCCAAGCAGAAGGCTTCGGCACTACCGGCGACGGTAAAGGCCATTTCCATAACAGCTTCGGCCTGAATTTTATTTTTTACTTCCTGGATCACAGGTTTGATGGTGTTGGAAACCAGTGCTTCGTAGCTGTGAACTTCGGCGGCAGCGGCGGGGACGTCACTGGGAATGCCGTTATTCATGACGAAATCAATATCATCAATGCCGCCGCAGATCTTCGCGATGTCGGCAACGTCGGCTTTGGTGGCTTCACGGATCTCTTCTGTTTCCATATCCATGATTTTCTCATTGCCATAACCGGGGCCGTAGTGAATATTGCCGCTTTCCAACATCATGGCGCGTTTGCCGTTGCGATCGCAAAGAGTCAAGCGTTTGGGTGCATTTGTCAGCGCTTTTTGGATCTTACCGGAGGGAATACGAACCCTATTCTCTTTGACATAGCAGCCGTTTTTTGCGAAAACTTCGCGGGCTTCGGCACTCAAAACGTCGGCGCCGGTGCGTTCCAGTAATTCCAATGCAGTCATATAAATATCTTCACATTGGTCGTCGGACAAAATAGTCCATTCAATATTCTGATTGACTTGAAAGCCGGATTTTGTATATAAGCTTTTTGTTGTAAACAATGCTTTCTCTCCTTTCTCTGGGGAAGCTGTTCTGTTCATACCTTCATGGGCCGCTGTTAAGAAATGCCTAACAATTTTTTGCAGAGATCCGTGGCGGAAACGGCGTCAGGAGCAAAACCGTCGGCAAAGATCTCATCGGCAAAGTCTTGAGAAACGGGAGCACCACCGATGATGACCTTTACGCTGTCACGGAGCCCTTCTTCTTTCAACAGCTCAATGGTATCTTTCATATGTAGCATGGTGGTAGTCAACAATGCGGACATTGCTACGACGTCAGGTTTATGTTCTTTCACACCTTCCACGAAAGCTTCGGGAGATACGTCGATCCCGGCGTTGATGACTTTGAAACCAACGCTTTCCAGCATCATGCCAACGAGGTTTTTACCGATATCATGAAGGTCGCCTTTGACGGTACCCAGCAATACAGAACCAATATCCTGTACTTCATCGACATTCATTAGGGGTTTGACGATGTCGGTACCGGCTTCCATGGCTTGGGCAGACATGAGAACTTCCGGAACAAACATCTGATTTGCTTTAAAACGAACTCCAACTTCAACCATGCCGCCGATGAGACCGCTGTTAATGATATCCAAAGGAGCTACTTTTTCTTCTAAAAGTTCATTCACCAGTCTTTTTACCTTATTTGCTTTGCCGGCGATGACCGCTTTGGATAAATCTTGTAATGTTGCCATGTTACTTCCTCCTTAAATAATTATGCTTATTTTTATTTCTTCCCCGGGACTGCAGGGGAAAAGATATTCTTTTGTTTTGTGCTCCTTAATAGAATGATGACTTTGATACGGAGCAATTTGTGGATTTGCATCGATCTCTTATTGTTCTGCGGCAGCTTCTTCTTCCGCTGCTTTTTGCGCGGCGGCTTTCTGTTCTGCTTTGCGGGCTTTTGCTGCTTGCCGTGCTTCTTTATCGAACATGGGAGTGTCTCCTATCGAAGGATTAAATTCCCCTTTGAAGGCCCGAACAATGCCAATGCACATGAGAGCCAAGATGAACATGAAGGGGAAAGCCGCCATGACCGACGCTGTCTGTAGTGCTTTGAGGGTTGCCTCCCCTGCTGCAAGTACCAAAACAATGGCGACCGCGCCTTGGGCTGCCCCCCAGAAGATTCTCGCTTTCTTCGGTGGATTTTGGCTGCCACCCATGGTAAGCATCGGCAATACAAAAGTAGCGGAGTCTGCTGCACCCAGGAAGCAGAGGAATACAAGGATCAAAGCCAATGGTCCCATGATTTGATAAAGCGGAAGCTGTTCCAATGTTGCGTACATGGCAGTGGCGTAGTCCGCGTTGGCTGCTTCAAAGATAGGACCTGTCAGCACAGAACCATCTTCTAAGAACGTAAGATCGAGGTTGAAAGCTGCACTGGCATAAATGGCAATCCAGATAAAGGAGAAACCTGCCGGCAGGAATGTGCTGCCAAGGAGCATTTGTCTGACAGAGCGGCCTTTGGATACCCTGGCAAAGAAGGTGCCGCAGAAGGTCGCCCAAGAGATCCACCATGCCCAGTAGAATACAGTCCAGCTGCTAAGCCATTCGGGATCACCGTACCAGAAGGTCTGGGTGAAAAAGTCGTTGAGGTAAACGCCGATGGCGTCACTCATATTCCGCATGATAAAGACAAATCCACCGAATACCAGGAAGAATAGCATGAATAAAATCGCGAGCCAAGTCTTTAAGTTTACGACTTTGGTCATCCATGCGTGGAGTCCGGTGGCCGTTGCCAGGGTGAAACCCAGTGTAATTACAGCGATGACGATGGCTACGGTGACATTGCTTGTGTCGAAACCGTACATATAGCTGAGACCTCCGACAATCTGCATTGCGGCTAAGCCCAAGCTGGTGACGATACCGAATAGGGTGGCGAAAGTTGCCAAGATGTCTACGACATAGCCAATGGGACCATAGATTCTGTCACCAAATAAGGGGTAGAATGCGGAGCTCATGAGGAAGGGTCTGTCTTTCCGATATACGTGATAAGCCAGGCAAGTCCCGACCAGGGCGAAGGTGGCCCAACAGTGAACCCCTTCATGAGCAAAGGTGATACGAACTGCGGTACGCATCGCTTCTACGGTGAGAGCGGGATCCTGAGGACCCGTTGCCAAATGTTGCATTGGTTCGGCGATGGCCCAAAATACGAGGCCGATCCCAATTCCACCGCCGAAGAGCAGGGCAAACCATTGAAAATTACTAAATTCCGGTTTGTCGTCATCTTTGCCGAGTTTAATTTTCCCATATTTGGAAAATGCAAGGCCAAAAGTGAAAAATACAAAAAACGCCATGAACAATAGATACATCCAACCCAGTTCGCCGGTGAGGAACGAATTGAGAATGTTGATGACCCGGGCCGTTCCATCGGGAAAGATTGCCCCAAGTGCGACAAAGACAATGGCGATGATCATTGATACAATCAATACTACTTTACTTTTGGTAGCCGCCTCTTTTTTGTCTACCATACTCATTATTTTTCCCTCCTTATTTTTTTTCTCTGAGAAATTAGATCTTTTGCACCACCTTTCTTTCCTGTGATTCCTTATGTGGATTATTTGTTTCTTGTGAGTTAAATTTACAACCTTTTCGCAAATTTTTATAGTATATTTCTGATGTAAAATTGGAGAATCTTTGCAGAATAAAAAGTTTAAAAATTATTGTAATAACAAAAAAATTACATCAAATAAATCATATAATTTTATGATTTATTTGATGTTTTGGTAATTTTTTTGCATGTTTGTACGATTTAATACGTTTTTAAACAATATAATATTGTCATTGTAATTAGAAATAGTATATAATAGTATATATTGTGATATTTTTATCAAAAAAGAAGAATTATGAAATATCACTACTACAAAGGAGTATTTCTCTTAAAGTATAGAAATATTTAAAAAAACCAACGCATATAGATAAAAAGAAATTCATCATCATATCCAAATGATGTGGATATCGATTCGATGGCAAGGGATATTGAGATCAAAAATCAAACTAAAAGTACACTATTATTGGGGGGGGGG
>NBJMC04201__coassemble_179_pt1 | contig 88174 bp, 89 predicted proteins | sample NBJMC04201__metabat2_high_PE_023 | metagenome-assembled genome bin NBJMC04201
ACTACTTCTCCTTCTCTTTGTCAAGTACTTTCTACTAACTTTTGCTTGAACTTTTTCAGCAATTCTTTTTTCTCTTTTGGATTTCATAAAAATAAAACAAAGGCCAATCATTCAGCCTTTGCTTTATCAATAACATTACCATTTCAATCCACAGGAATCAACCTGACAATATATTAATTATATCATATTTCAAACAATATTTCAATTTATGTTTGGTAATGTTATAGATTAACATCACTTAGAAATTATGTTACCATAATCAATGTAATAGATCAAATGTATTTTTAAATACATTTTATTTCAAATGATAAGAATCAAACAATGTAAAATGAGACACTACAGAAAGGATAAAATAGTTATGAATATTTACGTTTCTTTTGGGGATCTCATGCAGTTTGGAATGTTTTTAATCATGCTCATGACTTTTATTTATCAAATGAATCGCTAATCCATCTGAAAAATAAAGGGACCAAATGAACAAATCCGTAACGCAAATCAATAAACATAAAACCCTATATCATAGCGATACAGGGTTTTCTTTGGAGCCACCGAGCAGGATTGAACTGCTGACCTCATCCTTACCAAGGATGCGCTCTACCTACTGAGCTACGGCGGCAATTATTCTCTTTTGGGTAATTACCTCGCGGCATTACCAATACATATAAGTTTATAATCAACACGCAAATTGCGTTTTATATACTTGGTTGCGGAGGCATCCTACCTCACATCATACCAAATTTATATAGATTTATGATTCATACGCAAATTGCGTTTTATATACTTGGTTGCGGAGGCAGGACTTGAACCTGCGACCTTCGGGTTATGAGCCCGACGAGCTGCCAACTGCTCCACTCCGCGATATAATAAGGACGCAAAGCATCCTTATGATTTATTTGGTGGGGAGAGATGGATTCGAACCATCGAAGTCGTCGACAACAGATTTACAGTCTGCCCCCTTTGGCCGCTCGGGAATCTCCCCATATATGTTGCATGGAGCCGACGATGGGACTCGAACCCGCAACCTGCTGATTACAAATCAGCTGCTCTGCCAGTTGAGCTACGTCGGCACGTGAACGCAAGGATTATTATAACAATGCACGCCAAATTTGTCAATAGTTTTCCTAAAAAATTTCAGTTAGGTTTAGGCCTCGCTGTTACGTTTCTCCAAATATCGTTCCAGTTTGCGTTTGACTCGCTGCAAAGCATTGTCAATGGATTTTACATGACGGCCCAAAATTTCCGCAATTTCTTGATAGCTTTTACCGTCCAAATAATACGTTAGAACTTTCCATTCCAAAGGACTGAGGATTTCACCCATCTTCAATTCAATGTCGTCGATTTCTTCCTGGCTGATGATGAGCTCCTCCGGATCCGTGATCCGCATCCCGGACAAGACATCCATCAAAGTGCGATCGGAATCCTCGTCATAAATGGGTTTATTTAAGGACACATAAGAATTTAGAGGAATATGCTTTTGACGAGTTGCAGTTTTAATGGCCGTAATAATCTGGCGCGTGATGCATAAATCTGCAAAAGCGCGAAAGGAAGAAAGCTTGTCCCCACGGTAATCACGAATCGCCTTATACAGACCGATCATCCCTTCTTGGATAATATCCTCACGATCGGCGCCGATAAGGAAATAGGAACGAGCTTTGGAGCGAACAAAATTTTTATATTTTACAATTAGATATTCCTGGGCCATTTCATCGCCATTGCGAAATTGTTCCACGATTTCTTCATCGGGCATTTCACCATAATCCACAACAAAACGGTTGCAGCATTCTTCCATAAAATCTTCTCCAACATACGACACTATTTCTAAAATTAATTATACTCCATCCAAACTTAAAGGTCAAGTTGGCCCTCTCGCGATGATTCGACAGATTTTTCTTCCGGCGTGAGAGATCTTCGCAAGCTTTTATAGGCAAATTCTTTCAACTCCGAGACAGGAAAACTCTGATCGCCGGCCATAGTTCTCGCAGTTAAGGTGGTATGGAAACCAGAAAACGCAGCAATCAAGACATAGCGACCATAGGAAGTAGATATCGGCGGTGGAAACGCTCCCTCGTCTACGCCGCGTGACACAATTCGATCCAGACAGTCCAAGATTGTGTCGAAATAAGAATGATAAATCTGATCAAAAAGCCGATGATGGGCCAAGGCTAACATTTCGGTATCGCAAAAATGAAACAGAGAAAAGGAACGACAATCGCATTCTATCAAAAAATCAAAAACTTTCATCATCCCTTCACGAAAATTTGGAGCTTCGCGAAATTCTGCAAGCAGCGTTTCCACCATTCTACCGATGGTAAAGGAAAAAGCTCGAATCAACAGTTCCTCTTTGGAGGAAAAATATTCATAAACCGTACCTTTGCCAATTCCCGCCTCTCGGGCCACATCGGCCACTTTAACCAGATGAGGAGGAGTTCCCTTCTTCACCAAACACATCACAGCATTGAGGATGGCCGTTTCCTTTTGTGATATTCCCTTCTCCATCACGAATCCTCCTCCGCAGGGATGAGATCTTTTTCTTCCCCCTTTTGGCCAAGTTTTTTCTTTCCTTTGGGAACTTTGCGATGGAAAAGATCATACATTACAGGCACTACAAAGAGGGTCATAAAGGTTGCGTATGTCAATCCCCCTACGCAAACAATGGCCATAGGCTGTACCATTTCCGCCCCCATGCCATAACCAAAAGCCATGGTAATCAAAGCCAAAATCGTGGTAAGGGCTGTCATCAAAATGGGCCGCAGGCGTATTTTTCCGGCGGCAACAATGGCTTCTCTCAGTTCCATACCATCGAGTCGCAGTTGGTTGATACAATCCACCAGTACAATACCATTATTTACAACCACCCCTGTCAGAACCAGGAAGCCCAAAAGGGCGATGACACTGACATCGAAGCCGGAAATCAGCAAAGCAAGGAAGCCGCCAGTAAATGCCAGAGGAATCGTAAACATCACAATAAAGGGCGACCGCAACGACTGGAATTGCGCGACCATAATCAAATATGTTAATACCAACGCCAGTAAAATGACTTTGATTAAATCTGCCACAGCATCGCCAACGGTAACGCTTTCCCCTTGAATTTCCACAGTAATGCCGTCGGGCAATTCATAGTCATCAATGACCTCTTGCACATCATTGCTCACAAGAGACACATTGTGAGAATCATCCACATCAGCGGAAACCGTCATATACCGCTCCTGATTTTCTCGGTAGATGGAGGAGGGACTTTCTGTTTCACCGATGGTAGCAATGTCACCCAAAGGGACCTCGCTGACAGATCCATCCTGAGCCGTGGCTTCAATCACCATATCCTGCATAGTTTCAGCGGTCATCGCATCGCGGGTGCCGTCAACGACGATAACAGGGTAATCCTGATTTTCTACCGTTATAGTCGTGGCCTCGTTTTCACTCTGAATGCCCTCGGAAACTTGGGAATAGACCTGAGCAACGGTAAGCCCTTCTGCCATAGCTTTATCTTTATCTACCACGATGGAGAGCTGAGGAGAAGCTTCTTCCATGGAGCCGGTAATATCCACGAGTCCCTCAATATTTTGAAGTTCTTTTTCCAGTCCTCGAACCACGGTCCCCATAGTTTCCAAATCATCCCCGGCCACATGGAGTTGAATGCCGCTGCCGCCCAGCATGGACATATCCATGGAAGAAGTGGAAACTTCCAATTCGCAGCCGCTGTCGGCCATGGAATCTTCCAATTCCCTTGCGATTTCCCTATTGCTCTGCTCCTTATCTTCCTTTAATATGATATACATGGAAATGGTATTACCGCTATCACTGCCTGTGGACAAACCCATACCATTGCCATCCATGGCGCCGACGGCCTCGATATCCTCAATTTCTCCGGCAGCGGCCATGAGTTGATCAGCAGCAGCCCAAAAATCGCTTTGGGACATATCTTCTCCCGCTTCCAAAGTTGCCGTCATTTCGGTGCTGTCCGCCTCGGGCATGAAGGAAGTGCCGCGGGAAACTTCCGCAATGGCGCTGCCAAAAAGCAGGGCCACCGAAAAAAGCAAAACCAATGCCCGATGTCCCAAAGTCCAGCGAAGTAGTCGCTCATAGGAACGTTTCATTTTTACAAAAAATTTACGATCCTCCGGCAAGTCTTTTCGTAAAACACCGGCAGCCATTGACGGAACCAAAGACAACGCCACCAACAAACTGGCAATAAGAGAAAAGGCAATGGTAAGCCCCATATCCATAAAGAGTTCTCGTGACATCCCATCGGTAAAAACAATGGGTAAAAATACACAAATTGTGGTTAACGTAGAAGCTATGATGGCGCCGCCAACACCTTTGGCGCCCTCTACTGCGGCCTGGATTCGATCCATTCCCTCTTTCCGCAGGCGGTAAATATTTTCGATGACAACGATAGAATTATCTACCAACATTCCAACGCCCAATGCAAGGCCGCTCAAAGAAATGATATTCAAAGTTACACCGGTAAAATACATCATCACCAAGGCAAAGAGGACACTGGCAGGGATAGAGATCGCCACCACCGCCGTGGGACGGATATCACGCATGAACAGGAAAAGAATAATAATAGCAAGAATCCCGCCGAGGATCAAGTTATCCAAAACGGAACTCACCACCATATCGATATAAATCCCCTGATCCATAAAGCTGGTGACGGTGATATCGTATTCTTTTTCCAGGGATGCTATGGCCTCGTTGATGTTATCCGAAACTTCTGAAGTAGAGGCAGTGGATTGCTTTTGCATGACCAACAAAAGACCGGGATTTCCATTGACTTTCGTATAGGAATTACCGCTGGTGCTATCCACGGAGACAGTAGCCACATCTTTGAGGCGCACATCGTCAACACCGTCAATGCCCAGTTCAAAAAGGAGCTGGTTCTCCAATTCTTCAATATTTCCGTAGGCATTTCCCACTTTTACGGTATAGTCACCATTTTCGCTTTCCATGGTGCCGGCGGGCATAGAAAAATTTTCCGCTGCCAGAATTCCGGAGATCATTTCTACAGTGATGGCGTCGTCAATCGACGCTTGTTCCTTGGCTTGGGCAGCTTGAGAATTCAAGGCAGACTCCTGTTGGGAAATTTGGCTCCTGCCTGAGGCAATTTGGGCGCGGGCATTTTCACTTTCCTGCTGTAATATGGTACGTCCTTGTTCGATTTCGGCTTTTTGGCTGTTCAAAGTTTCCCGCTGGGCTGCAAGTTCATTTTTTCCCGCCTCGGCTTCGGCAATTTCACCGTTCACCGTGTCCAAACCTGATTGCACCTGATCCAAACCATCTTGAATCGTTTCCAACGATGCAGTTAATTCCGCCGGAACTTCTTCCCCCGCTTCCGTCAAATCGGCGATTTGTTGCTCTACGGCAGCTTTTTCCGCAGTTAGTGATTGCTGTTGGGACTCTAATTCCTGTTTTTGTTGAGTCAAAGCCGCAAGTCCGGCATCTAATTGGGCCTCAGCATCATTTAGGGCCTTTTCTCCATCGGCAATTTGGGCTGCAGCGTCATCCAACGCCTGAGTATTCTCGGCCAATTCCGCTTCTAGTTGCGCAGAAGCAGCGGATAATTGGGAACGAGCACTATTTAGCATTGAACGAGCTGTAGCAATATCACCGTCAATGGCTGCGGCAATGGCTTCGTTCACCGTGGCGATACGGTCGGCGTCGATGGTAACGGTCACTTCATGCTCAACCATCCCCATAGCTTCCACCGAAGCGACTCCTTCAATCCGTTCAAGTTGCGGCAATAAAGTATCGTCTACAAAGGCAGAAAGCTCAGCATCATCCATGCCATCTTTATCCACGGAAGCGATCATTACAGGCAGCATATCGGGGTTAATTTTCATAATCATAGGAGTGCCGATGGCTTCGTTGTCCCAAGCAGAGGCCACGAGGTCCAAGTTCTCCCGCATATCCAGAGTCACAGAATCCATATTGGTTCCCTGATGGAACTCAAGAATTACCAAAGACATATTCTCCGATGATATGGATGAAACATTATTGACATTGCTTACCGTGGCCATAGATTGCTCCACGGCTCTGGTTACCACGGTTTCCACTTCTTCAGGATTTGCTCCGGCATAAGTTGTCATTACCACGGCATAAGGCAGATCAATGCTGGGTAAAAGATCCGTTTGCATTCCCATAAAAGAAATAATCCCCAGCAATAACACTACAATTACGGCCACTACAACGGTATATGGTTTTTTCACGCTGAATTTTGCTAACATTATTTTCCTCCCAAATACCGCCAAAGCGGCGCGGCCCTTCCGTTCCGACCGACGGGTCGGTCGGAACAAAATCATTATACGACAGAGAGAAAATGATGTCAACCAAAGATTCTTTTCTACATAAGATATAAAACAAAGCTCGCCGTCACAACCATTCTTAAATACTGTCAATGATTTTAATGTCCTACTAGCTCATTGGTCCGGACGGAACCACTTCAAAGATCTACTGGTACCGATCAATAAAAATAACGCAGTAAAGGGAAGTTACCCTTTACTGCGTTTACGCTTGAATCATCTCTTATTTCATTTTCATGGTTTTTACTTCTTTTCCCGAAGGAAAACCCTCAATGATAGAGGATTTCGGGTAAGCTCATTACAATGTCACTACTGCCTCACAGCAACGATAATCAGTATCAATATTGTGGGCAATAAAACGCGCTTTAAAATTACGCTGGTTGCATATGGCTTGTGTGGATGCGCCGGAAACATCCAAATCTTCAGGAACCACAAATTTAATACATTTCACCAGGATATCCCGGCAAGTGGGGTAGTTATGGGCAGGAATCGTCATAGCTTTCATACCGCGCTGATACTCCATACCGTTTTCATCTACTTCGGTGAGGATGGCGGCCAAAGCCACCCGTTTGCCACGGCAGACGTTTTTGATGGTAACATCCATTTGGATGATTCGTCCCAGAGACTCTAAATAAGTGTCCCCCATATCAATAAGTAGGGAATCAGAGCACCCATCCACTGAAAGATCAACAGGAACAGGGCACGGTTCGGGATTCACAACGACATTACATTCCACCGCAACTGTGGGATCCGGGAACACAACAACGTTTCCTTCCGTATCGGAATAGGTAATAGACTCATTCACCTTTTTAGTCCCTTGTGTTTGAGCCGTATGCCGAATAAAGAATTCCAACACTGCGCTTTCACTGGCAGTCACGCCAAGTTCTGGAATCGTCCATTGCAACGTATTGGAACCGGACATCGTTGCCGTGCCTTTGATGGGGGTAAGCACACTAGTGATGGTAAAATCCGGATGAATTACTTCATCAATTACAATATTAGTAGCACCGGGATTGGTGATATTTGCAGCCAATTCTGCAAATAATTCCTCCAACTCAGCAGCGTCAGGTGTAACCGCCACATGGGTGGCGGAGGGATCCGTAGCCCAATCATTTAAGGCGTTAACGTCCAATCCATCAGATCCGATCAAGCCAATGCAGTAGATGATAATCCCCTGGGCCCTGGCTGCAGCAGCAACAGGGGCAGGCGGCGCCCCGGTGGTGGTATTGCCATCGGTAAACATGACAATCACTTTGGCATTGCTCGATTGAGGATCAAAAAGCTCCGTTGCTTTGGTAAAAGCGTCGGCATGATTGGTGCTTCCTCCAGCAGTCAAAGAATCCACAGCATTTTTCAGCGTATCCACCGATGTGATTAATTGTGTGTCTGTAGTGGCAGTATCGGCAAAACTTACAATGCCAATATGACTGCCGGAACCAATCTGGCCATCTGCCGTACCATCGGTGGCTTCCTCAATAATATCAATAAACGTTTTGGCACCGGTTTTCATATTTGCCAGTGGCGTACCGGTCATACTGCCGGAACGGTCCAAAACCAATGCGATATCAGTGGGATTTGTAATAATATCAGGGGCGGCTGTCAGCCCCAGGGTCACTCGTAACGACCCATCACAGTCAATGCGATCCACATTAATTACTTTATTTGAATTTGTAATACCCATTTTTATTCCTCCTTCTGGGATCAGCCCCATAGGAGTCAATCTCTTTGGAGCTGGCTCCTTAAGAGCCACCCCACAACATACTATGCAAAAGAAACCGATGTTGACACAGTTCATTTCCACACGACCAAACTTCATCACGCAAAAAAGAGCGGCGCAAAACGCCACTCTTTTTGATCATAGAAGAATTTATTGTTTGTCACTGGGCCCATTCCAAAGAAGCATGGTATAAAAATCGGTCTCGTCCAAATTGGCACGACGATTGCCGGTGGAATCCCAAAGGCGATAAACATTCACGCAATGGCCGGAGATGCAAGCCACCATATCATGGGGAAAACGACATTTCTTTCCGTCAAGATAAGTACACTCCTTACAGAGAGAGCAGGCGCTCATCCCCAGCATCATGATATCATCAGTGATCTCCTCCAGGACGTCTCTCACTGCCCTGGTCATCTCATTGATACTGCGGGAAATCTCGTTAAAAAGGTCGGGATTCAATGAGCAACTTACGGGTTCCGTTAAGAACTGCATGACAATGCCATGATGATATCTTAACAAATGTTTGCTGCATTCTTCCGGGGTTCCAACACCGGGAGGGCAAGTCCAATATTTACCGTACATACCGCAGTCATTGGCGCGGCAAGCATCACGGAGGATATCTGCATCGTCAAAATTTAATTTTTGAGGGTCGAAATAACAAGCCTTATGAAAGCCTGCGCCTTCCGCCACGGCAATCAAGTCAGTCATAAAAACCTCACGAAAAAAATAGAAGTCTCAATAAAATCAACGCCACTCCCGGCAAACCTAAAAGTGCCGCCACGGCAATGGAAAGAAAATTTAAGGGAACTACAACTCCCCAAATCGGTCCCAGACAATGAAGTAAATAAAGGATCACCACGCCAAAAATTCCGTTCACAACCCATTTCCAAAGCCATTTCAGGGGGCGAGTCAACAGGTATACGGCTACAGCAACAATGCCCAGAGCAGCCAAAAATCCTAAAATATATTCGATATTCAAAGGCAATTCAAAAGAAATTTTTTCTACCACGCTTTCTTGCGATAGCTCCCTTGGTGCAGAGCCACCGCACTGACCAAGGGCTCCATAGTAATCCGGCAATGCCGGAAAAGTTTGAGATCATGTACAACCAATCGGATTATAACTCCCGCCGTCCCTGCAACGCTCTGGCCAGAGTGATTTCGTCCACATATTCAAGATCTCCGCCGACAGGCATTCCTTGGGCAATCCGAGTGATTTTAGGAACAATGGGTTTCAGCAAATCTGCCAAATAAAGGGCAGTGGCCTCACCTTCTACATTGGAACCGGTCGCCATGATGATCTCCTTCACATCATTTTCCTGCAATCGCCGAAGCAACTCTTTCACATGGAGTTCGTTGGGTCCCACGCCCTCCATAGGGGAAATCAAGCCCCCCAATACATGATAAGTCCCTCGGAATGAACCGCTTTTTTCAATGGGAATAATATCCCGTGCCGATTCCACCACGCAGATAGCATCTTGATCCCGCTTAGGATCACTACAAATGACGCAAAGCTCGTCTTCGGCAATGTTGAAGCAGCGGGGGCAAAAATGCACCCGCCCTTGCAACTGACCAATAGCCTCGGCCAAATCTTTCACTTCATCGGGATTTTGCTCTAACAAATAAAAGGCCAAACGCTGGGCGGTTTTAGGACCGACGCCGGGAAGTTTGGCCAAAGCGTCCATAAGACGTTGAAGTCCCGGAGGATAAAAACTCATGACAATACCTTAGAACAGACCGGGGATATTGAGACCGCCGGTGAGTTTGCCCAATTCCTGAGTCATCATTTCTTGGGCTTTTTTTAACGCTTCATTGGTAGCGGCCAGAACCATATCTTCCAACATTTCGATATCATCGAGATCCACAGCATCGGGATTGATCTTCACTGCCTGAATTTCCTGATTGCCGCTGGCCGTAACGGTAACGGCACCGCCACCGGCCGAAGCCTCTACCGTGCGCTGAGCGATTTCCGCCTGCATCCGTTCCATATCCTTCTGCATTTTCTGCATTTGTTTCATCATTTTCTGCATATTTCCGCCATTCATACCCATGGTGAATCATTCCTCCTTAAATTCCGTCAAACAGGCTCATTTCTTCTGTTTGCGTTTTCGCTTCCGAACCAATCCGCACTCCAATGGGACGGCCCAACAATTCCAGTAAAACTTCTTTTAGTATATTCGTATGCTCAGGCATTTCCATACGTGCCTGATACATTCCGTCATTTTTATGGTAAGCCACCGTCAATACGTCATTTTTCAATGATTCTGCTTCCCCGCGGCTGAGCCACGTATAAGTCTTGGGCGATTTCTTTTTTACCGCGGCTGCAATACGACTCCATAGCGCTTCCAAATCCTCACTGTCGTTATTGGGCACTACCTCGGCGGGCTTTAATACCTCGGTTTTGGAAACCTTTTTCGGCGGTTCTGTTTTTTGAGGAGCAGGCCTCTGCGTTACCTTTTCAGTCGGCGATTCCCAGGGCGGAGTCAAATCCTCACGCTCCGGTGCAGAGTGCTGCAACCGTTGGGGGCCCACCACTTTCTCTGACCTTTTCCCAGTGTCGTGGCGGCGCAAACACCGCATGGCCTTGGCCAGTAGAAACTGACAAACCATTCGGGCATCGCGGTTAAAGCGAAAGGCCTGTTCCCCCTCGCCGAATACGGCGATGAGGTCTAAAATCTCGCCGGCGGAAAAGAACCCTTTGCATTGTTCCAAGGTTTTGCCGTAGCTGCCCTCTTTGGGGCCGCCGTAGGCCAGCAGGTCGCCTAAGAGCCGCCTCAGATCCTGGAAGAACTGGCGAACGTCGATGCCGTCATTTTCCACTGTATCGATGGCGGAAAAGACGGAGACCACATCCCCGCAAGCCATTTTGCCGAGGAAATCGGGCCAAAAATTCGTTGTAACACTGCCCAGCATCTGGGAAAGGCGTTCCGCCGTCATGGTGACTCCGTCTTCTCCCAATGCCTGATCCATCAGGGAAAGGGCGTCTCGCATACTACCTTTGGCTTTTTGGGCCAAAAGTTCCAGGGCGTCTTCGGTAATGTCTGCCTTTTCTTTTTGGGCAATATTTTCCAGCGCCGCCAGCATTTCTTCTTCGCCGATGGTGCGGAAATCATACCGTTGGCAGCGAGACAAAATCGTGAGAGGTACTTTTCTCGCTTCGGTAGTGGCCAAAATAAAAACCACATGGCGAGGAGGCTCCTCAAAGGTTTTCAACAGAGCGTTAAAGGATTCATTGGTCAGCATATGCGCTTCGTCGATAATATAGATTTTATACCGTCCTTCCGCAGGAACAAAGTGTACTTTTTCTAACAAATCCCGCACTTCATCAATGCCACGGTTGGAGGCGGCATCAATCTCGATGACGTCCATGGCGCGGCCTTCTGTAATGGCCCGACAGGAAGGGCATTGATTGCAGGGTTCCCCATCTTTGGGATGATGGCAATTCAATGCCTTCGCCAAAATCCGCGCAGTGCTGGTTTTGCCGGTACCTCTGGTTCCGCAAAAAAGATAGGCGTGAACCGTACGGCCGGAAATCACAGCGTTTCTCAAAATATGAGCAATATCGTCCTGGCCCACCAATTCCCCAAAGGTTTGGGGGCGATATTTACGGTAAAGAGCCAAATGTTCCATCACCACGGGTTTCCTCCCTAAAACGAAAAAAGGGAATGCCAACGGTCGAGCATTTCCCATCGATCCACAATCAGCCATGAAGACCGTATCATTCAAATAAGTGCTGTGCACCTGTTCTCGACGAATACCTCCCAAGCGTTACTCATACAGTTAACTCCCACCAGGCACTCCCGGGGCACCCGAACTACACCGCTTACCGCTGCTTCCTTCCGGACCTGACGGGGTTCACGGCTGTCCGTCGCACGGGACCCGATGATCAACATCACTTATATAAGGCAGGCCTCAAGCGATACCGCCTCAAACAGGAATTCAGCCCCACTTTAGCGGATTGTGGGTACAAGGTGCCGCTACCTCCCCGCCTAGCACAGCAAACTGAAAACTATTTGTCAAGTCATTATATCATAAAGTTTCCCCCATGGCAAGTAAAGAATGCATGAAAAAAGAGTTTCTTCACAAAATAACGGCATCAACAACTCCTCCTTACGACAAACAATCCACCATGAAGACCGACGAAAGGAGAACCAATGAAAATCCTATTAATCAACACCGGCGGCACCATCGCTTGTCGCGCCACCTCTATGGGATTGCAACCCCAGCTCACTGCTGAGGAACTTTTAGAATTTCTTCCGAAAACTACCTCAATCTGCCAAATTGACGCTTTGAACCTCATGTCGTTGGAGAGTTCCGACATCGCGCCCCGCCATTGGCTCAATATGGTTCTGGCAGTGGAAAGCCAGTATGAAGCTTACGATGGATTCATCCTTTGCCATGGTAGCGATACCATGGCCTATACCGCGGCGGCCCTATCTTACCTTATTGCCGATTCTCCAAAACCCATCGTTCTTACCGGAGCGCAGCGTCCTATGGAGCAACCGGGATCCGACGGTCGAAAAAACCTTTGGGATGCCATCGCCTACTGCACCCATCCCAAAGCCTGTCGGGTACGGCTGGTATTCGGCGGGAAAGTCATCGCCGGTACCAGGGCAAAAAAACTATATACCCACAGCGACGAAGCTTTTTGTTCCGTTAATTTTCCTTTGATCGCCACGGTGCACCAAGGAGATGTCTCCATCATCACCGAAGAGGAACCACCAAAACACCGCTGTCGTTTTACCCACGAGATGGATCCAAACGTCGCCTTACTAAAACTGATTCCCAACAGCAAGGAAGCGGAACAGCTCAACGGACTGATCAAACATTTTCACGGCATTGTGTTGGAGGGCTACGGCTTAGGGAATCTGCCCCTTGGCAATGAAAACGCGTTTTTACAAACCCTGAACAAAGCAACGGCCCATGGCGTTGTCTTAGTGGGTACAAGCCAAGCCATGATGGAAGGCACCCACATGGAGCGCTATGCCGTGGGCAATCTGGCCAAAGGGTGCGGAATTTTGGAGAGTTACGACATGACTGCTGAAGCCGCCGTGACAAAACTCATGTGGCTCCTGGGGCAAAGCCGCAACATCGAATCTATCATTCCATATTTCTATACCACCGTTGACCATGATATTTCCCTGACCTGAAACATCTACCGAATGATAAAACAGCAGACTGCCATTGGCGGTCTGCTGTTAGTTTTTATCTCATAATTGACCTTTCCCGCCAAAAAGGAAACGACTACCCCAAAGGCCCCACGGTTAGACCAGAGAAGCCCCTAGACGATACGCATCATCAGGATAAGAAGTCTCCGTTAACTGCTCCACTTCATGGCATCCCAAAGCCAACACCATGCCGGCTTCCTGCCAATGAGCCCAGCGACAAACATCGCGGAATTGCTCTGCCAAACCGCCAACGACCCACTCTTCATCGTCTCCTGCCGTAGCCAGAAGAATGGCTTTTTGATCCCGCTCCCGTAATTTGCGCCCCAACGCGTAGAATCGATCCAACACTGCTTTTAACTGGGCGGACATCCCGAAATAATAAAGGGGCGTCACAAAAACGATTAAATCGGCGGACATGATCTTCCCATCTTCTCCCAGCAAAGGAATCATATCGTCCTTTTGCGCACATTCACCGTCGTGCTTGCGGCAATAATAGCAAGCTTTGCAACCACCTACTTTAGCCCGGGCTGCGTCGAACCGTTCCACGGTGTGGCCCGCCGCCAAAGCCCCTTCCTCAAAACGGGCGGCCAATGTATTGGAAGTGCCTTTTCGACGGGGACTCCCTGTGATCATTAAAATTTTCATCGTTATCTCTCCCTTCTATATTTCTGTATCTCTGTAAATCTTACGAAATCTTATTTTTTTGCCAAAAGGCTGGCCAGTTCTCCCAGTCGTTCCCGAAATACCGGGAAAATCGCTTCTATGGTTTTGGGATCCGTCAAGTCCACACCAGCTTTTTTCAGCAGTTCGTTGGGATGATCGGAAGAACCGCTCTTGAGAAACGTCAAATATCGCGCCAGGGCTTCTTTATCTCCGGAGAGGATCTTCGCCGCCAATGCTTGGGCTGCGGCGTAACTGGTTGCATATTTATAGACGTAAAAACCATTGTAAAAGTGGGGGATTCTGGCCCATTCCATGGAGATTTCATCGTCATAGACAATGGCGTCTCCAAAATATTCTTTGTTCAAATTGAGATATATTTCGCACATATCATCAGCGGTGAGTCCTTCCATATGTTCGGCTCTGCTGTGAATGATCTTTTCAAATTCCGCAAACATGGTTTGGCGGTAAACAGTGCCGCGAAATTCGTCGAGGTACTGATTCAGCAGGTAAGCCTTTTCCATATCGCTGCCGCTGTGATCCAAAAGATAAGCGGTAAGCAGCGTTTCATTGACGATGGAAGCGACCTCCGCCACAAAAATCTTATAATAAGCGTATTGATAGGGCTGATGATTCCAAGAATAATAGGAATGCATGGAATGCCCCAATTCATGGGCCATGGTGAAGACGCTGTTCAGATTATCCTGATAACTGAGCATCAAATAGGGGTCCGCATCACACACCCCCCAGGAATAAGCGCCGGATCGTTTTCCCTCATTTTCCCGGACATCCATCCAACGTTCGTCTCTGGCCCTTTGGATCATACTGACATATTCTTCTCCCAAAGGAGCCAAAGCCTTTTTCACCATGGCAAAACCTTCTTCAAAGGGAATCTCTTTGTTCTCTTCTGCTACTAGAGGGGTATAAACATCGTAAAAATGGAGTTCTTCAAGGCCCAAAACTTTTTTCCGCAAACGCAGATAATCCTGAAATGCGTCGCAATTGGCTTTGACGGTCTGGATCAAGTTGTCATAAAGGTCAGTAGTGACGTTATCGGCAAAAAGAGCTTCATCCAACGCGGAATTATAGTGACGCACCTTGGCATAAAAAACATCCCTTTTTACACTACCAGACAAGGTGGCCGCCACAGTGTTGCGGAAACTGCGATAGGAAGCATAAAGCCCCTCATAGGCGTCTTTGCGCACACGGCGATCCTTGGATTCCATCAGACGAATAAAATTGGCATGGTTGATGCGAACAGGGATCCCGTCGGCCCCTTGGATCTCGGGAAATTTCAGATCCGCTTCGTTGAACATGGTAAAAGCCGCCTGGGCCGTTTCCGACATTTCCCCGCTCATGGCGAGGATAGACTCTTCCCGCTGATTTAACGTGTGGGGTTCAAAGCGCAGCATATTTTGGAACATACGGCGATAATCTTTTAGGGGTTCATAACTGTCGATGAGACGTTCTATGACCTCACTGCCTTTGGCCAGAATTTCCGGCGTAAAAAATGCCGTCTGTTCCGCCGCTTTCACCGAAAGGGCCATGGCCTTATCCTGCATGGCTTGGTAAATATTTTGGCGATTGTCCTCATCCAATTTCATTTTGGCGTAAACGTAAAGTTTATCCAATTTCATGCTGAGCTTCTGATCCAACTGCAAATATTCGTAAAGCCGCTCCGGGGAATCGGTGACAGTCCCGGGATATTGGGGCAACACTTCCATTAACTTTTCGGCTTCGGCGAAATCCCTATCCCAATGTTCCTTATCGGGATACATCTTTTCCAAGTTCCAGCGGTCTTGCTCGGGAATATCTTTGCGTTCCATATAAAAATCCTCCTAGATAAATATTTGGTCATAAAAAGGCAGGAAATTTGCGGCAAAAAATTGCTCTTTTCCCCCTTGCATCTTTAGGGGTTTCCCGCTATGATAGGGGCATGAACAAGAATAAAAATGAAAGCGTCATGATCAATCTGGTCAAAACGGAAGACGGATTGGCCTATGACGTAACAATTCAAAAAGAAACCGCCACATTATGGCAGTATATCAAGGCACTTGACGATTTTCTCGAAGAGAAAGTCGCCCCCTGTTTGGGATGTGACAGTTGCTGTTACCAACGGATCCCCCTGACCTTGCCGGATATTTATGGCTATGCGGGCCGGGAGAAGGAGTCCATTGCAAACTTTCTCCGCCAACACGCGGAGATTTGCAAAAAAGGCTTTGCCTTGGACATTCAGCTACGCCAAGGAGAGGACGGAATCTGCACCTTTTTGGACGGGGAAGAACAGCGGTGTACCGATCATTCTCATCGCAGTCTCGTCTGCCACACTTATATTTGCCTGCCCCAAACGGGACGTGCCAGAAAAATGCGAGAATACCTGATTAATGAAGGGGAAGATGCTTTGGCAGGCGCGTTGTTTCAAATGGGACTCTGCGATCAATGGCGCGATCTTCAAGAAAACTATCCGCTCAAACCGCAATGGCAAAACAAAACCTACGAAGAAATCTTTTTGAAAAACGTATTAACCTCAGATTTATGGGAGATTCTTACAGCGCCGTCATCTCTCGAAATCATCGGCTGACTCGCGAGATTCAGTCAATATAGGGGGACAACGACCCTTCCATCAAAGGAATCACTTCTTCCATAAATCCATCATATTGTGGTTTTATGATGTCTATGGCTTCTTCCATGAAAGCCACAGCTTCCCGGAGATCTCCGCCGACAATACCATGGCGTCGTTTTAAGGAACCGAGGAATTTTTCCATCATCAAGCGATGATCGCTACCATCAAAGCTAAACTGTTTTGGTACCTCACGAAACATTTCCGCAACGTTCTCTTTTTTCACGCCTAAATACCTGCCAAGAAAAGCGCAAAGCGAATCGTCGACTTTCTCCAAGGCCTCTTCCCCACAGCGGCCGACTCCAGGCGACCGTTGGGCAGTCATGGCGTCAAAAGCTAATTCAATGATATTGTGAGATTTCCATAATGCCATGGAAGAGGGAAGATTGCAGATGCGTTGGGCTTTATCGGCAATTTTACGCCCCTCCTGGAAACAAAATCCCATATCTTCCCCATGATAAGATTCATCAGCATAGGTATCAAGCCCCGGCAGACAAGTACCGTGGGTCAGAACGCCCAAAGCGAGATCAATATAGGTTTTATCGTATTCGCAAGCATAGTGATAAAGATCAAACCCCATTTCGTGGCCGAGGTTACGGCCAACACCAAGATAAGAAACAAAATCTGGCAGCATGCTGCCTAATACCGTATCCCGGGTTTCCCGCTTTAAAACCTTCCCGGCAACGGCAATATGTGTTAATGGAAACATTCTATTCCTCTCCTGCCAATACCATCAGCCCCGAAAAGGGCGAATCACGGTGGAAGCCGTCGAGACCCGCTATTCCAAGCGGCGTTACCAACTGATGGTAGTATGTGAAATTATAATCATTTTAAAACGATTTCATGAATTTTACAAGTTTTCTTCAAGTTTTTCCGAAGGAAACAAACAAAGGAGATCATCATGAAACTGCATATCAACAAAAAAGAGATTTTTAATCGAACAACGTTATTGGATTTGGCCACTATTTTTGTGGGAACCGCCTTATACAGTCTGGTGGTGGATGTTTTCGTGATACCCAACGATTTGTTGGCGGGAGGTTTTACGGGAATCGCCATGGTGATCAGTCACTTTGTTCCGTCCCTTCCCGTATCCCTTCTCGTATATCTCATCAATATCCCTATCGTCTTATGGGCCATTAAGGAAATCGACACGAGGTTCATCCTATACACTATTTTCGCCGTAACTGTCCAAGCATTGACCTTAGAACTTTTCGATGGGATCTACACCTACACCAACGATGTATTTATGGCCTGCCTTTTTGCCGGCATCATCGGTGGATTCGGTGTCGGCCTCGTCATTCGCCGTCGTGGCAGTGGCGGTGGTCTTGACATTTTGGGCATTGTTTTCAAAAAACGCTACGGCATCAGTGTCGGCACTGTGGGTATTGTCTTTAATATCTTTGTGATTGCCTTATCTTCATTGATTTACGGTTTAGAACTTTCCATGTATACCCTTTGCTTTATTGCCATCAGTTACGTTGCCACCGACAGAGCCATTGACGGTTTCAGCAAACGATATACGGCCTTGATTATTACCCAGTATCCCTATGATATGAAAGACGCCATTATCAACCGCCTCCACCGCGGTGTGACCTTTCTTTACGGCGAAGGCGGATTTTCGGGGCTGAAACGACATATTCTTTACTGCGTCGTCAATCAATATGAAATGGCGGCTTTAAAAAAAATATTATCGGAAATTGATGTCAACGCCTTTATGACATTGATGGAGACCCGAGAGGTCTATGGTACATTTTTGAAAAAAGGCAGCCAAAATCCAGATCCCAGAGCTGTGACCCAAAAAGAACTGGAACGGGTCTTTGAAGCTTACGAGATTCCCAAAAAGAAAGAAGACCATCAACCCGATGTTATTGAGACCGACGACTAAATAAAAATGCGCAAAAAATTAGACGAATAATATATATAATATGAAGTTTTTTCCTTGATTTCTCACTTACGGAGCGTTATAATGTTTGATGTTCTTAATGCGGCATTGCGATGCAATGCCGCCCTTTTATGGTTTTCTATCATCTAAAATTCATTAATAACGTGAGGAGGATTGATTCAATTGCCGGATGAAGTACAAGAATACAAAGAAAATAAGATGGGAGTTATGCCTGTAAACCGACTTTTGGTCACCATCGCTCTGCCGATGATCTTATCCATGTTGGTTCAAGCCTTATACAACGTGGTAGACAGTATCTTTGTGGCCAGAATCAATGAAGCCGCTCTCACTTCTCTCTCTTTGGCCTTTCCTGTCCAAAGTCTTATGATCGCCGTAGGCGCCGGCACCGGGGTTGGGATCAACGCCCTTTTGTCCCGTTCCCTAGGGGAAAAGAACTTTACCCAAGCCAACCGCGCTGCCAACAACGGGATTCTTTTGGCTTTCTTCAGCTGTATTGCTTTTAGCATTTTGGGATTTACCTGCTCTCGCTGGTTTTTTTCCATTCAAACCAGCGACCCTCAAATCATTGAATACGGCATGGACTATTTGGGCGTCATCGCCGGGTTTTCCTTCGGTCTGTTCGGTCAGGTGGTCTTTGAACGACTGCTGCAATCCACAGGAAAAACCATTTATTCCATGATTACCCAGGCCACCGGTGCCATCATTAATATTATTTTGGACCCGATTCTGATTTTTGGTCTTTTCGGGTTTCCCCGTTTGGAAGTTTTAGGCGCTTCCATTGCAACGGTCATTGGTCAATCCTGCGCCTGCGTTTTGGCGATTATTTTCAACATCAAATTTAATAAGGAGATCACCCTATCCTTCAAGGGCATGCGGCCCCAAGGCACCACCATCAAACGCATCTATCTTGTGGGAATCCCCTCCATTATCATGTCAGCCATCGGTTCTGTGATGACCTTTGGCATGAACCATATCCTCATGGGTTTCACCTCTACCGCTGCGGCAGTATTCGGCGTATATTTTCGCCTCCAAAGTTTCATCTTTATGCCGGTATTCGGTTTGAATAACGGAATGGTTCCCATTGTATCTTACAATTACGGTGCGAGAAAAAGCGACCGCATGGTAAAAACCATCAAACTGGGCATGATCTACGCTACAGCTATGATGATCATTGGAATTATTTTGTTCCAAATCGTACCGGAACAGCTTTTAACCCTATTCAACGCCTCTGAAACCATGATGGGTATCGGCGTTCCCGCGTTGCGGATTATCAGTACTCACTTTATTTTTGCGGGAATTTGTATCATCAGCATTTCTGTTTTGCAGGCTTTGAGCCATGGCTTCCTGAGCTTATGGATATCCATTGCCCGTCAGTTAGTGGTATTGCTGCCGGCGGCGTATCTCTTATCTTTGGCCGGTAACGTCAACTTAGTGTGGCTGGCATTCCCCATCGCAGAATTGGCATCTTTAACCATCAGTTTGATATGTCTCCGCCATGTATATCATAAAGTAATCCGTCCCTTAGGGGAAACGGAAACCGCATAAACTTTTAAGCAGCGGGGAAGCGCTTCATAAAGGCACTTCCCCGCTTTTTTATTCTTTTTTTATTGTCCCCTTTTTTCAAGAGGCAAATAAATCTCGTAATAGTATTGCTTGTCTGCTCCCTCTGCCAGTTCTGTGAGGTAACTGACATAATAAGGAGTTGCTACTGAAATATGTTGCTTTTCTGCCCAGTTAAGGGCGGAATCTAACAGTGACGGAACTTCCATCTCCTCTTTGCTTTTGACGATGGTATATACACATTTTTGATGCTCCAGACACGATTTTCCATGACGGAGGTCCTCTTTGTCGATCAAATAGAGATCCTCTTTATGAACGATGGAGCCGAGATGGCTGCATTGAATGCTCTCATTCTTTTTGGCAAATACAGCGGAGACGTAACCTATATCAATCACAGAGGTCTAGGAATTATAAATGTACGATTCTGGGAAAAAATAACACTCATCAATTTCTCTGACACTGCATTGATTCAAATTCTGTTGAATGCGGCGAAACATCTTCTCATAAATATGGAGTACCTCAATGGCGCGGCGTGTTTTGGAAAGCTGGTCGTAAAGAAACTCTTCCTGCTGATAGATGACTTTATGATAATCCTCAAAAGAAGACATTCCCGTGCGATCCTGAGCCTCTTTTAAATTCAAATTCAAATGATTTCTTCCTACCAATAAATGGGAAATTTTTCGCAAATCCTGTTTCGTAAAATAGTAATAGCCGTTTTCCTCTTCTCTGCCGACATTGAGAAGCCCCTTCTTGATATAAAAGCGAATGGTAGAACGGGGGATACCCAGGATCTTTTCGACCTCGCTGATACGATAATAGTTTTCCATGATCTTATACTCCTTCGTTATCACGCGCCAACAGTGAACTAGGTTTACAGTAATACTTTAACATCACCGTTGTTTCACAGGAGATTTTCTTATTATAATAACTCTTGACTGTTAACTTAGGTGATAACATATACTTATGGTATCATCTTATCGGCTTTTCTGTCAAATCACACTGATCCACGAAAGAAGGAATGATGTCATGGTGAAACGCTCTCAAAAATCTATCGGATTATTGATGGGCTGTGTCGCGGCAACAGCCTGGGGCACCTTTGGAATTTTCTCTACCTTTTTGAGTAATTACGGTCTTCAAGAGGAGACTATTTCCATGGTATCCTCTTTATTCCTGTTTGTTCTCTTTACGGTTCTCTCTCTGACAACCGGCGGTATCCGCAGCATGAAAGTTCCCCGCGGCGCCATAGTATTCCTGATTTTTGACGGTTTATGCGCTGCCCTTTACAACTACAGCGCAGTACAGGCTTATGCTAATTTATCCATTGGCGTTGTCTCTACCATTATCTACTGCAATCTTTTTGTTTTGATCTTTATTTGTCGTTTAATTTTCAAAGATCCCATTACCAAACAAAAGGTTCTCGCCGTTGCCATCGCCCTGTTCGGCGTGATGCTGGTGGTAGACGTATTTCATTCGGGGAACGTCAGTGGGATTACAGCCAAGGGATTATTTTGGGCCTTCCTAAGTATGCTGGCATGGACGGGATTGATTATCACCGAAAAACTGGTAATGAACCGAGGCGTTACTCCCGACGCGTCTTGTGCTTATGAAGGATTATTTTCCCTGGTAATTATCGGCGCCATCGGTTCTCCCTCCGCCCTTGCCGCGAATTTCGCCGAGGTGTTTATTTCCAGCCACGGTATGGTAATTTTACCGCTCTTGGGCTTTGGTTTTATTTCCACTATGGCGGCTTATTATTTCTATATGCACGCTCTAAATATCATTGAACCAACTTATGTACAAATCTGCTATACTTTGGATCCTGCGGTGGCCTGCATTCTCGGTCTCGTTGTTTTTGGCCAAACATTAACTTTCGGTCAGGTGGTGGGAATTGTCATTATTTTAGCCACGGTGATCTGGCTGCAAGTAGAACCAAAGCGGTTAAAGCCCCCAACAGATACCAACGCTTCTGCGAAGCGAATGCCCCAATAAAAATGAATCCCTATTATAAAAAGAAGCGGTAAAACCGCTTCTTTTTTATGCAAAAATCATTTTTAAATTACATCTTATGCAAAAATCATTTTTAAATTACATCATAAGGAAATATTGGCAGATTAACGAAACCACAGCTACGGCAAACCAACAGCAAAGTCCCAGTAGAATAGGACGAGCCCCATTTTTGATCAATTCATTGAGCTTGGTATTGAGACCAATGGCAACCATGGCCATGATGATCATATATTTCCCAATCTCTGCCAGAGCATCAAACACCGCTTGGGGGATCACATGAAAGCTAGCGCAAAGAGTATAGATCACCGACGCCCCAAGGAAACCGATAATAAACCAGGGAAAAATCTTTTTGATGCTGTATTCCCCAGATTCCCCCAGCCCTTTTTTCGCCTTACGAGTCATATAGACCGCCAGCACCAAGGTAATGGGAATAATCATCAATGTACGGGTGAGTTTCACGATGGTAGCATAATCCCCGGCAGCGTCGGAAAAAGCATAGCCGGCAGCCACCACCGAAGAGGTATCGTTGATCGCAGTCCCTGCCCACATTCCGAAGTTCATATCATCCATCCCCATGGCATGCCCCAAAGCAGGAAAAATAAAAACTGCCACGACATTAAACAGAAAGATTGTCGAGATGGAAAAAGCCATATCTTTATCGCTGGCTTTGATCACCGGAGCCGTAGCGGCAATGGCAGAGCCGCCGCAAATAGAGGTTCCCACACCGATAAGGATCGGCACATTGCCTTTAAGCTTTAATACTTTGCCCATAAAATAGGCCGTAAGGAAAGAAGCCGCAAGGGTGAAAATCATAATGATGAGACTTTGCCCACCGACTTTAAACACTTGAAAGAGGTTCATACCGAACCCCAATAAAATAATGGCATATTGAAGAATTTTTTTTGATGTAAAGGAGATACCATCATTAAAAGCTGCGGGGCGCTTCCAGTAAGCGAAAATTAAACCCAATAAAATCCCGAATACGGGCCCGCCCACAATGGGAAATTGCCGTCCCAGGAAAAAGGCGGGAATTGCCAGTAAAAAGCAAAGAACGATCCCCTTAATTTTTGTCTGCATTTTTACAGCGACCTCTTTTCTTTCTGATTCTTTCTGTTTGACATATTTGTTTCATTTTCTGTACCGAAACGATCAAGCATCAAGCGGCATCGCGCCATGATCCTGCGTCAGCCGACGCCGAAGGCGACAGCGCCGCGGCGGGAATCAGCTCCATGCCCACAGTGTCGGTTAAGATCTGTTGTACTTCCTCCACAGAAATTCCTAAACCGTGAGAGCCCGCCATGTCATCGGTGTAGGAGGAATAGGGCACTACCTTCATATTTTGATACCCGGAAGTAAAATAATTCACCACGGGGATAAAGGACTGATCCACGATGGTCACTTTTCCGGTAGCAGTGTCCAGCCGGAACGTACAACCATAAAAACCCCCCACATGATTGGACTTGTTCTGCATGGCGGAAATAAAATTCCCCAGAGAATAGACCACAGGAACTTCTCTACCGTCGGAAGTAGTCACAGTCTCAATTTCCTGAAGCACATGAGGATGGTGACCAATGATGATATCCGCCCCCCATTCGGCAAAGTTCGCAGCCATGTCCTTTTGACGCTGATCCGCGGCGAGAACATTTTCATCGCCCCAATGGCAAGATAATACTACCACGTCGGCGGCTTCTTTGGCTTCGCTGAGCATGGCCTGTATTTTTTCCGTTTGGGAAGTATATACGATATCCAACTCCGTATCGCTGGGCAAAGACATACCATTGGTCATTTCCGTCACACCGATGAACGCAAAGGTAATTCCATTTTTTTCCACCAGGCGAGGGGTATGTTCATCAGTATAATTGCGATAACAACCAAAATGAGTAATTCCCTGCACAGAGTCCATGAAGTCCAAGGTTGCCTCCATGCCCCGTACCCCCTTGTCCAACGTATGGTTACTGGCCAGATTAAAGAGATTGAACCCAGCGGATTTCAAATCCGTCACCGTTTCCGAAGGCGTATTAAACAGAGGATAATTGGAGGGCTCGAACACCGAGGTGGCAACAGGAGTCTCTTGATTCACAAAAACCAGGTCTGTTCCCTCTATGACGGGGATGATATCTTCATAACAATAGGAAAAATCGTATCCGCCATCGGAAGATCTTGCTGCGGCTTGTTGATAAATCGTATTATGAATCAAGTTGTCACCGGTAGCCTTAAAGGTCACTTCCAGTATTTCTCCCGACGTCTCTTGTTGGGATTCCCCGGCAACGGGAGCGGTTTCGTCCTGATTCACGGCATTCCCAATGGCTCCTACGGCCTTTACCACGAGGACAATGATGAGGATTAGCAACACTGTACTGATGGTAAGAATTGCCAGCTGTCGGTTGCGACGGCGACGCTTTTGTTCCTGGCGCCGTTGTTCTCGGCGATTGACTGGTTTCTGCTCCATGGAAGCACCCCCTGTATTTTCTCATTAGATGATTGTATCAGAAAAAACACCACAATTCAATATCAATCTTCCATAGATTGGGTAAAATCATGCGCGACTTGTAAAAAAGTCGCGCATGATGTATTTAGGTGCGGAGATTCCACGAAACACATAATAAAAACGCTGTTTTGCGAGAAATCAGGAATTTTTTCCTCTCCTAAGTTTCTATCGCGGGCACACAGAAACTCAGAAAAACAAAGGGACAAAATCAAATTGCTCGACGTCGAAGAGGCCCATGTCCGTGAGCTTTAATTTGGGAATCACAGGCAAAGCCAGGAAGGACAACGTCATAAAAGGCCGCGGCAGAGTAACGCCTAAATGGCGGGCAGCTCGGTTCAATGCAGCCTCTTTTTCCGCCACGACAGCGGCGCTCTCCCAGGTCATCAATCCCGCAACCGGAAGTTCCAGCTTGGCCAAAACTTTGCCGCCGCAGGTAACTGCAATCCCGCCGCCGATCTCCTCCAGTACTTTGGCGGCAAAGGAAAATTCTTTTTCATCCGCGGCAATGGCGATGAGGTTGTGACTGTCATGGGCCACGGTTTGGGCAATGCACCCTTTCTGTAATCCAAATCCTTCTGCCAGGGCATAGGACACATTGCCGTTGACTCCGTGCCGCTCCATGACCATCATCTTTTGCAGATCACGATGTTCCATGAATGCTTCGGCAGTATAAAGACGTTCTTCTGTGATAATTTCCGTGGGAAATACCTTGATTACCCTGGCGGTTTGACCAGTCTGAATCTGCGGAAACGGAGGTACTGTTTGAGGGAGGGTGATTTGTCCCAGTCTCACAGGAGAAGCGGTTTCTTTCCCCGTAATCATCCGTCCGTTTTTATAGACCATCCGGAGAGGAAAGGTTTCCAGGTTGTCCACAACCACAAAGTCCGCCAGATACCCTGGCGCCACAGCGCCGCGGTACGCCAAACGATAATGGCGGGCTGGATTCAACGTGGCCAGTTGCACGGCGCGAACGGGATCCATCCCCAAGGCTACGGCCTTGGCCACAGCCCCTAGCACATCGCCGCCGTCAAGGATATCTCCGGCGTGAATATCATCGGCACAAAAACAGAAATTGGGCCAGTTGTCATCGTTGACCAGGGGCAAGAGCGTTTCGAGATTTTTGGCGGAAGTTCCTTCCCGTATTTGGATCATTATGCCCAAGGCCAGCTTTTCCGCGGCTTCCTCACGGGAGACGCTTTCATGGTCCGAAGCGATTCCCGCGGCGCAGTAGGCCATCAGATCACGGCCGCTACCCAAGGGATAGTGGCCGTCCAAAAGTTTGCCATCGGCAACGGAAAGCTTGTTCAATACCTCATCATCGCCGAAAATCACGCCGGGGGCGTTCATGACCTCCCCTAAACCCAGGCACCGGGGATGTTTCCGCAGAATCTCCGCGATGGCATTGCTGTTTAACACCGCACCGGAAGTCTCCATGGAGGTAGAGGGCACAGACGACGGCACCATAAAAAAGATATCCAGGGCCGTACGGCGACTGTTTTCCACCATAAAGTCCAGCCCCTCTGTTCCCATGACATTGGCGATCTCATGGGGATCGGCAATCACAGCGGTGGTGCCCCGGGATAAAACCGCCCGTCCAAATTCTTCAGGGATCAAAAAGCTGCTTTCAATATGAACATGGCTGTCAATCAACCCGGGAATCACAAAGGCCCCTGCTAAATCCACAATGGTTTCCGCTGTATCATATTGTCCAAGCCCCGCAATGCAGTCTCCGCAAAGAAGAATATCCTTGTCTTCTACAAGACCATTAAACACATTGACAACCTTGGCATTTTTCAACAAGACATCACCGGCAACGTCGCCGTGGGCCGCGGCAATGCGCCGTTTGACAGCGGTCACATTTTGTTCTGATCTCATTTTTTATGTCCTCGCGGCATACAGATGATTTCTCGAATATCCGTATCGAACAAGTACTGGGAATGGGCGGGAACTATGACCACTGCAGTATCGGCACCTTTCCCAGAACCGCCCACAGAAATGATCTCCCTCCCAGCCGGAAGATGGCCGGCGTCCATTGCCATGGTGGCTACTTCTACGCAGACTTTCATCCCCTGCCCCAACATACGCAAAGAGTGGGCAATGATCTCCGCAGGATAAATGCCGCCGAATTTGTAATTCAATGCCCGATCTGCACCACCCAATAAATGGGTAGTGGTGAGAACGTTCATACCGTCGCCAATGAGTTTTTCCCGCATTTCCTCGGAGATCTCCATGGACCCCGCTTCTTTATAACCGGCTTGATGAGTCACGACAGTAACGCGATACCCCTTTCCCATCAGGTACTCGGCAGTACGCCCTGAAGTAGAAGCCACTACAATATCTTGAATTCCCTGTTCCTCGGCGGTTTTGATAACCGCTTTCATAGTTTCCTCAGTATTACCGGGGCCCGGTTCTTTGAAATATTTCATGGGCAATTACCTCCTTTGGTAAAATGACAATTGCAAAATGCTATTAATGCCAGTATATTATTTTTTCCCAAAGAAGGCAAGGGGAATCAATCATTGGAATGCTGAATACCGTTTTGGTCCACGGTATAATTTTCAGTATAAATCAGAGAGGAAACCGGTACAATTTCATACCCTTCCTCCAGCAACTGTGGCAAAAGAATTTCCAAAGCTTCGGCAGTATAATCGCCGTTATTGTGAAAAAGTACAATACTGCCGGGCGCCACGCTATTACTGACCCGCTGTATAATTTCGGAAGCAGTGATCCCCTGCCAGTCGAGACTGTCTACGGACCACTGAATCACCTCTAGCCCCATATCCCGGGCAGTAGCCAGCACCGCATCATTGTAATCACCATAAGGAGGACGGAATAAAGTCCCCTTTTTCCCTGTCAATTCCTGGATTTTTTCATTGTTGGCCTCTAATTCCCTACGCATTTGATGCTCCGATAACTCCGGAAAATGAGGATGGGACATGGAATGGAGCTGTACTTCATGGCCGCGGGAAGCAATTTCCTCTACCATATCGGGAAATTCCTCCATCCAAAGATTAACTAAAAAGAATGTGGTCTTTACTTCATTTTCATCAAGGATGTCAAGAATGGTTTCAGTATGTTCCGCCCCCCAAGTTGCATCGAAAGAAATTGCAATGCGTTTTTCATCGGTATCCACCGCATAAATGGGCTTTTGACCAACATCGCCGGCCACTGCTTCCGCCCTACCATTGAGACATATCGCAGTAATGCCAAAAGCCAACAGCATCAAGGCAAAAGCTAATAAAATGAAAAGGGTCTTGCGATTTAAAAATTTTAAAGAAAAATACATAAGGCACCACCATTTTTGGCATATGTGACATTTTATGAACGGCAACGACCGCCTATGCCTAAAACGGCTACGATGCCACAGAAAGAACGGGATGCCAGCCTCTTTCGCGCAACTTAGCTTTACCCGAACCTCGAAAGAAGAAGGATCATTTGAGCATCGCTGCTAAATATGGTACAATCAACAAAACAATATCCAAAGGAGGACCTCTATGAATTCGCATGCGCATAATATAGATGATACCGTTGGAAACAAAGCAAAGGAATTTGCCGCTCAATTACTGAACTTTATCGAGATAACGCCGGAGATCCACCACTGTGTTTCCAATTTGTCATCCTCCCTTCAAAAAGAGGGATTTCACCGATTGGATTTAGGCTCCCCTTGGGACTTGGAACAAGGGGAACGCTATTTCGTCACCAAAAACGGACGGGCCATCATCGCGTTTTTCGTGGGAGAATTGGAGGAGAATCCGCCCCAATTTCATATCATCGCCGCCCACGGCGACAGCCCCGGCTTTACGATAAAGCCTCAAAGCGATCTCATTGCTAACGGCGCAATCCGTCTCAATACGGAACCTTACGGCGGCATGATTCATCATTCGTGGCTGGATCGTCCGTTGTCTCTGGCAGGTCGGGTAATCGTCCAAAAGGACAATAAAATTCAATGTCGTCTCGTTAATTTTCAACGAGATTTATTGGTCATCCCTGATGTGGCCATTCATCAAAACAGGGAGGTCAACGATGGTGTGAAGCGAAATCCTCAAACTCAGCTTCTTCCTATTCTGTCCCTGGATGAAACTACAGGCGGCCTCAAAAAATTATTAGAGGAAACCCTGGGAGAAAATACGATTCTGGGCTGGGATCTATCTCTTTACAATCGGGAACAAGGGCGCTTCGTCGGATTGGATGAAGAGATGATTCTAGCGCCGCGCCTCGATGATCTGGCTTCGGTCTATCCTGCGTTTCGCGCCCTTCAATCCTGTGGGATCCCTCGGGGCATTGCCATGGCAGCGGTATTTCATCACGAAGAGATCGGCAGTATGTCACAGCAGGGAGCGGATTCCACCTTTCTGGCGGAAGTTATTGACCGCATTGCACGAACAATGCACTTTGACCGGGACATAGCTTTGGCCCATTCTTATATGCTCAGCGCAGACAACGCCCATGGAACCCATCCCAATTACAGCGAGAAAAGCGATCCCACCCATGATGTTCCCCTTAACGGCGGCATCGTGGTCAAGCACCACGCCAATTATGCTACTGACGGCTTATCCTCGGCGTTATGTCATGCCCTTTGTCGGAAGGCGGGAGTTCCTTCCCTTGATTTTGCCTGCCGCTCTGATTTAAAATGCGGTTCCACCTTGGGAAATATCAGTGCCACCCACGTAAGCATTGATACCGCTGACATCGGTCTCCCCCAGCTTGCGATGCACTCCGCCTGCGAGACCATGGGGACTTACGATCCTTTCCGTCTATTTTCCCTTGCGAAAACCTTTTTTCAGACAGAATTCCATAAGAATGAAGACGAAATCCTATGGAAGTAGCTTGCGCTGAGGCCGGGAACATGGTAGGATAAATGTGGATCAGAAGCGTCTCGAAGCTCCATTCATGCCCAAAAGATCCTGAAAAAATCGTAAAATCGACATTTACTACTGTCTTATCAAAGTTTCAAGAAAGGTGATATACCATATGACTGCATATAAAGATCATATCATAAGGGCAACCGCCGCCCACGGACAAATTCGGGCCTTTGCCGCCTCCACCAAAAATCTAGCGGAATACGCCCGATCCATTCACAACGCCAGCCCCGTAGCAACCATTGCTTTGGGGCGGCTCCTCACTGCCGCCGCTATGATGGGAACCATGATGAAAAATAATGAAGACAAGCTCACCGTTCAAATCAAGGGCAGCGGAGATTTTCAAAGCCTCACCGTTACGGCAGATCGCTTCGGCCATGTGAAGGGCTACCCCGTTCCCGCCGATGTCCCCTTCCAATCCCAGGGAAAAGATGCCTTCTCTTTAAAAAAGGCCTTTGGAAAAGGAACGCTCACGGTCATGCAGGATATGGGGCTAAAAGAACCTTATGTGAGTCAAATTCCCCTCCAAAGCGGCGAAATCGGAGAAGATCTTACCTACTATTACGCAAAATCGGAACAGACCCCTACTTCCGTGGGACTTTCGGTACAGCTAGACGGAAATGGCGCCGTGTCTTATGCCGGCGGTTTTATTGTACAGCTTATGCCTGACGCCGATGAATCCATAATGGATTCCATGGAAATTGCCGTAAACAACGGCGGCATCTTCGGCGGAGAGGCAAAAGATATTCTCGACGGTATTTTGTGGGAATACGATTATGAGATCCTCGACGTCATCAATACCTCGTTTCAATGCGACTGTTCCAGAGAACGGATGGAAAAGGCATTAATCAGTCTCGGCCCCGGCGAGCTCAACGCCATGATTGATGAGGGAGAGGCCATCGAGGTAAATTGCGCTTTCTGCAACAGCCACTTTCAATTCACGCCGGAAGAATTGAAACAGCTTCTTTAAAAGGAAACCGCCTTTTACGAGATTCTTTCAATCAATTCAGTTTTTTCAAAAAACACACATTCTTTTCACAGATTGTTTTCACTGTCACTTTATGATGAGCGTATTGGGAGTTTCCCCGATACCACAGATAAAATTAAGGAATGAAAGGGAATATCATGGAAAAACTAATTTCCGTTATCGTGCCCTGTTACAACGAAGAAGAATCGGTGCCCCTGTTTTACGAAGAAATGAACCGCATCACCACGACCCTTGGCCCCTATCAATGGGAATACCTTTTTGTGGACGACGGTTCCAAAGATCGGACCCTCGACATTTTGCGAGAATTAGCCGAACAAGACGACCGCATCAGTTATCTTTCCTTTTCCCGCAACTTCGGGAAGGAATCTGCCGTTTATGCCGGCCTTTGCAATGCTCGGGGCGATTATGTGGTAGTAATGGACGCGGACTTGCAGCATCCTCCCGCCATGTTGAAGGATATGATTGCGGTAATGGAGGAAGGCGTTTACGACAGCGCTGCGGCAAGACGAGTTTCCCGTAAAAACGAACCGCCAATCCGTTCCTTTTTTGCCCGTATGTTTTATAAAATCATTAACAAAATCTCCGATGCCGACATCGTTGACGGTGCCTGTGATTTTCGCATGATGGGTCGCGATATGGTGCAAGCCATTGTGGAAATGGGAGAATACAACCGTTTTTCCAAAGGAATTTTTGGCTGGGTCGGTTTCCGTACCAAGTGGCTCCCCTATGAAAATGTGGAGCGGGTTGCTGGAGAAACCAAGTGGAGTTTTTGGGGATTGTTCCGCTATTCCATCGACGGTATCGTAAATTTCTCCAGCATGCCCCTTTCTATCGCATCCTGGACCGGCGGTTTTTTTACCATTGTGGCATTTTTAATGATCCTCTGGATCATTTTAAAGAAACTTCTTTTTGGTGATCCCGTCGCTGGTTGGCCCTCTCTTGCCTGTATGATTGCATTTTTCGGCGGTATTCAGCTCCTCTGCATTGGCATTATGGGACAATATATCGCGAAAACATACTTGGAAGTCAAAGAGCGTCCCCATTATATCATCGGTAAAACCAACCGTTCCGATGTGAAACGCATTGGCTGAACAACGGAAAATCAGTCTGAGGAATTATCATGAAACAGCAGAATTTCCACACAAAAAAAGTAAAAACTCTTTTTGGCGCAATTTTTTTGGCTTATGCGGTGATTCTCACCGTGCTGCTGCTCTCAAAAATTACCGTATATTCCGATGATTACTATTTCGGTACTTTTTTCGATGAAGGTTTTCTTGGATTTTGGGAGAAAACCATCGACCACTTTCAAAACAGTAATGGCCGCATGTTGGTGCATTTTCTGTTGGAAGTGACCCTTCTTTTTGATACCAAATTATATCTCTTTCTCTGTCCTTTGCTTATCATTGGCGCCGTTTATTTTGGCAGCCGCCTGGTGTTCCCCAAGGCCGAGACAGGGGAGATTCTTTTTGCCATGGCTGTAACGCTATTACTTATCATCGGCATGGGGGTAGAGCTGCTCCGCTCCTCACTTTTGTGGATGGCAGCTTCTTTCGGTTTTATTTTGCCGATCACATTGCTTTTAGCAGCATTTTATCAAGGGCAAAAGGCATTGGAACGGAATGTCTGGTCACCGACATCGCTGATTCTGGCCTTTCTGGCCGGAGCGACAACAGAGCAGTTCGGCCTCGTATCCCTGATCGTTTTTACAGGTATGGCCCTGTTTTCTCTCGGCAACAGAGGGCAAAAAAAGCTCCGAACTTTTGCCCTACCTGTTTTGACGTTGGCAGGCTATCTCGCTGTATTGCTGGCACCGGGAACTCATAATCGCATCAACGGAGAAGGTCTTGGGATCTCCGACTTATTGGATCCATCGCTATTTGCGCAACAGTTTGCGGCAATTATGAACGACTCCCTAGGCGTTGACGGATGTATGGCCATTGCCGCTCTTTTTATCACAGTCACGGCGCTTCTGGCATTTCGCACCAAAAAAAAGAAACAACTCTATTATCCGGGATTCCCCATATTGTTGGCGGTGATCATCCTTTATCAACTGAAACGCTATGAAATATGCTTTGTCGTGACCGTGGCCTATCTCTTTTATATTGCAGTTGTTATGTTGATGACAGAACGGAAAGCCGCAGGATTGCTCACTCTGGGCGCCGTATTGAGTCAGGCCATGATGATGGTAAGCATCACTTTTGGTCCACGTACTACCATGCCCTTTTTGATCACCTTAGCAATCCTTTCCGCAATCTTTTTGGCAGAACTTATGCAAAAAATCGACCCGTGGCTTTATCCCCTGGTTTTCGCGGTGATTGCTTTTTGGTCATGGCATTCATACGAGCCGACATATCGGGGCTACGCTGCCAATAAAATTATCATTAATCAAAATCTTGATACGATTGAGCAAGCTAATACCGAAGGAGAAGCCGTAATTCGCACAGACTGGGACGAAACTTACGGTTATACCATGATGAATGCGGGGAACTATTTCCTCACCAGTTTTCGAGAATACTATCAACTGGATGATGACGTAAAGATCTATTTTGAAAGCGAAAACGGAGTCGATCTTTATATCGATGAAGGGCGTACCACGTACCAAACCTTAGTTGTGGAAGGGACGCCGTACTTCAATCTCCAAGAGGTAGTAGAGACTCTCGGAGGAATCATAGAATTTACAGAACAAGAGATCACCCTTTCTTACGGACATGAACAATACACAATCTCTAAAGAGGATGAAGAGACTTGGGGTCTCACCCGCCAAAAGGAAAATTACTACATGAAAGGGGATACCCTCTGCAGTCTTTTGGGGCTGACGTATGTATATGACGAAAACCGCAATGCCTATATTATTTTTCAATAGCAAATAAGATCAAAACTTACCACAGAATAAAAGCACCTTCCCTATCTTTTGGAAGGTGCTTTTTTCATTCGCTGCTTTTACTGCTACCAAGGCCTTGAATGACAGGAGCAAACAAAACCCGAAAGAAGAGCAAAGAAAAACGCCGCAGGCTTAAAAAGACAACGGCGCGAAAGCAAGTAATTTTGGGGAGAAGCAGTGCTTCCCATAAGTTGACTCGTTGGGTTCAAACGGAGAGCGCGATGGGATAGACTTGCTCTTCGTAAGCAATGGCTTTTAATCCATGCTCAGTGATGGCATGGGACACCTTTAAAAGCCGTCTCGAGGTAAGGGGCTCGCCCTGGGCAATCAACCTATTTCCTTTCTTTCGTAACACTTGAACTCTGTACCAGTGATAGTAACATTTTAACGTTGCAGTTTTCATGGATATTCCTCCAATCTTTTTATTTCTGGATTCAGTATAACACACACCCTTTGTAGAACTATGTAGAAACGTGTAAGGTGGCAAAAATTTTTCAGAAAATTTTGCAATTAACTACAAAATTTTCTGTCAATTTATCGGGAAAGGAAGGTAATCCCTGATAGAAAACGTCCTTCTTTTTACTAAATGTAGAAATGAGTCATTGCCTGTTTCGACAAAGCACCGCAAAACAAAGAAAATACTTGACAAAATTAAATATATCCGTAAAATATAGTTAACCAAATTAATAAAATTTTATCTTTTACTATATGGAATCAATCAAAATCATGGAAACAGAAAGGAGATACCATGCCCTGCGGATATCATGGAAACAACATGGATCAGCGGTTCCTCGACGCCCTTCATCGCAGCAACAGTATTTGGAATGGCGGCGGGGATCAGGAAAAGACAGAACAAAGCCAAAAATTCGTTCATCAAACAAAAAAATATTTGGCAGTTCTCCATCAAATGCAAACGGTCTGCTTGCGTATGGAGGGGGAAGGGATCTTGCCCAGGGGAGAGCAGGCCGCTGTTATGGCCATAGGCAACCACATGGACCATCCAAAAGGAATTCGCGCATCATCACTAGGGCGAGAACTGGGAATTTCCAATGCTGCCGTGTCCAAAGTCCTCAACACACTGGAAAAGAAATATTTGATTCGTCGCATCGGAGATGAACAAGACCGTCGCGTTGTATGGATTCAATTAACAGAACAAGGAACGGAACTTTACAACAAAGCCATTGAGGAACAGGATGCCTTTTTAAAACGAATTTTTCTCCGCATGGGAGAAGAAGATCTAGAAACCTTTTTAACCCTGTGGGAAAAATTTAATAAAATTACAGAAGAGGAAAGTGGTGTCACGACAGACATCGTAAAAATGAGGAGGGACGATATGAAGACCGTATTTATTGAAGATTGCAAGTTTTCATTTTCCGCTGCCGATGTATTGGAACGCATGGGAATGCCAAGAAATCATAATTTTGGCGAACAAATTCAGGAACTTATGGAAAAAGCCGCTCCCATCGCCAAACCAAAGGCATTTTTCATGGAAGTCCCCATTGAAAGCAGAACAGAAAATAGCGTCACCATCGGCGGTCAGACGTTTTACAGCGTAGCTTTGGCCAAAAACTTGTCAAAGGTAGATACCGTGTATCCTTTCCTTTGCACCTGCGGCAAAGAACTGGCAGACTATGCAAAAACCCTCGATGATATGATGTCACAATACGCTTTCGATGCAATTATGGAATTTTATCGGAAACAAGTTACCATTGACCTTACTGAGGCATTATCGAACCATTTGGCTGAAGGTGGCCAAACCTCAGCGGTAAACCCCGGTTCTCTGGTGGATTGGCCTGTCAGCGAACAGAAAAAACTCTTTGCCGTTTTTGGAGAGAATGCAGAAAAAACCGGCGTAACCTTAACCGACAGTTGCCTGATGTTCCCGGTAAAAACCGTTTCCGGCATTCGTTATGCAACAGACAAAGCATTTCATAACTGCGAACTTTGTCAAAGGAAAAATTGCCCCAACAGGGAAGCGCCCTTTAACAAAGAACTATACTTAAAAACGCTTCACGACTAAGACAGTTTGCTGACTGCCATCATACATCGTACGAATAAGGAGGCTACATCATGGCAATCGTATTGGGGATTGATACCGGAGGTACCTATACCGACGGTGTCATTATTGACTTGGAATCTCACAAAATTTTAGCGGCAACCAAGGCGTCTACCACCCACCGCGATCTCATTGTGGGAATCCGTAATACCATCAATCAGTTGGATTATGAAAAATTGGACGCACTGGATTATGTGGCATTGTCCACCACTCTGGCCACCAATGCCATTGTGGAAAACCGCGGCTGCCGGGTGGGGTTGCTCATTTTAGGCTTTACGCCGGAAAAAGAATTGCCCCCCTGTGAAAAAGCCATTTTACCCGGGATTATGGACATCCGCGGATCGGAACGAGAACCTTTGGATCTTGACGCCACCAAAGCAGCCATAGAATCCATGCGAGGAAAGGTAGACGCCATTGCCGTCTCTGGCATTTTCAGCGTTCGCAATCCGGAACACGAAAACAAGGTCAAAGCCATGGCCAGAGAAATTTTGGGACTTCCCGCTGTGGCAGCCCATGAGTTGACAACGGTTTTGGGAATGCAGGAGCGAACTGTTACCGCTGTACTAAACGCCCGTCTCATTTCAGTGATCGACGAGCTGATGACCGCCACAAAAAATGCGCTGCGGGAAAGGAATATCGACGCTCCTATCATGATTGTCAAAGGCGACGGAAGTTTGATGAATGAATCCATTGCCAAAGAGCGGCCCATTGAAACCATTCTTTCCGGTCCTGCCGCCAGTATCATCGGAGCCACTTTCTTAAATCATGCAGAAAACGGCCTCGTCTTGGATATGGGTGGAACCACCACGGATATTGCGATTTTGAAGGACAGTCGCCCCCGTCTCGACACCGAAGGCGCCAAAGTCGGCGGTTGGCGCACAAGGGTAGCCGCGGCGGAAGCGAATACCTTTGGTCTGGGTGGGGACAGCCGTATCTATCAACCGTATCAATCAAAGCACCTCCAAGTGGGGCCTCGGCGATTTTGGCCTGTAGCGGTCATTGCGCGAGATTATCCCTATTACTTAACAGAACTGAGACAAATCTGGGACCGCAATGTGGGGCTTATCATCAATGAACCCTGCGAAGGATATTTTCTTTTACGAGACCCCGATCCCCATATGGAATTGAGCAAGACCCAGCGACAAGTGATCAATGCCTTAAGAGAAGGTCCGCATACTGTTGTGGAGTTGGGAAAAATGCTCAATGTCAACCCCAATTTCATCCTAGTTGAACCCTTATTGGATCATGGAATCCTCGGCGGTATCGGATTTACCCCCACCGACGTACTCCATATTGATGGCACTTACGAAGTCGGCGATAAAAACGCCTCTCTGCTGGCGGCCTCCTTAATGGCGCGCCAACGAGATATCGACACTGACAAACTGATACAGATTGCCAAAGATCTCATTACAGAAAAAATGTGTCGCGTAATTTTAGACAGCATTCTGGAATACGAAAAAACAGAAATATCTCCTTTTTACGAAGACGATCATCATCCGGATGAAACTATGGAATTTTTCTTCCGCAATTCCGTGTGGAACCAAAAAGCCGATCTTTTGGCCAATCGCTTTGAACTTCAAATGCCCATTATCGGCATTGGCGCGCCGATCCGGGCGTGGCTTCCCGAAGCCGCTCAACGATTTCACACAGAAGCTGTTTTCCCACCCCATAATGACGTGGCCAACGCCGTGGGCGCCGCGGCAGGAAAAGTCATGACCATTTACCGCATCCTGGTGCAGAATCACGAAGCCAGCGGCGTAGACATCTATGCCCCCTGGGGCAGGATCAAATACGAACCTACCATGGAAACAGTAGGAGAAGGCGAATGTCAAATTTTGAGTAATGATAATTTGATGATCCTCGCTGCCAAAGACATCATTGCTGAAGGGAAAAAACGCATTGCCGAGGAAATGAAAGAACAAGGTATCGAAGATTATGAAATCCTGGTGGAATCAAAGGAAGTGCGCAGCGGTAAGGATCCCGGGGAAGTGGTAAAGATTCATATCGAAACGAAGATCGAAATCATTGCCGTAGGACATCCCCAATGGTCCGCCAAAGGAGCGAAAGCAAAATGAAACCAGTGATCGCCATTACCTTTACCGATCAATGCCCATACTTAGAACGAGAATGGGATGTAAAAATTCAATATCTTACGCAATATTCCTGCGGCACTCCTGCACCAGTAGGATATCACAAACACGACCTTCTTTGCCAACACTACAATGAATGCACTGTTACTGAAGGAAAATTTCCCAGGAAATGCCCTGTTTTTCAGAACGCTCCCGATGATCCTCGTCAATTTGACTGAATCATCCCAACAGCAAAAATACAAAAGCTCTCGGATGGATCCGAGAGCTTTTGCGTTATGGTCCAGGTGAACTTGAAAATTTTCCGAAGATAAAGCATTTTAATAAAGGATCATGGCATAGAGGTCCGTTTCCGAAGGGGTGCTGCGGGAGTATCCTGTTCCGTCCCACAATCGGTAAACATTAATGCCGTGGCTGGAAATACAGGGCACCATTTTTTTGGGATAGCGACAGGGATGTTCCGGATAAGTACAATCCTTACAAACAGCGCAGGCACCGCGTCCCAACAGATAAGCATCTCCCTGTTCCGCCAAAACCTTATTGTAAACCTTACGGATCATCAAATGAAACGCGGCGGTGACTTCTTTAAAGACTTCCGGCTGCAGCGTAGTGTCGATGGCGTCAGTCAAAAACTGCATCACCATGCCGTGATGCCAGTGTTTTACCTTTGCCGCGACTTCTTCCACGGCACCAATCCCCGGCGGACAGCTCCAGTTTTTGCCGTATTTGCCACAGCTGTTGGCTTCGCAACCTTGGCGAAGAATGGCAGCATCCTCAAAAGACAAAGTCCGGGGATCAAAGAAAGCGGCCTCTGTAAGGCCACATTGTTTGGCATAAACAAGATAATCTGTCATTTTTATGTACCTCGGTTTTTTCATCATGCAAAAGGGGAAGAATTCTGCCTTCCCCACGTTTCATTATACAAGATCCCTCATGATTTGTAAATGACTGAAAAATCTTGCAATTCTTAAAAAAAAATGTTAAACTATATGTTAAAATATTTTGGGAGGATTTACCATTATGGGAAAAAAAGCAGTGATTGTCGTCGATATACTCAACGACTTCGTTACCGGCGCTTTGGGATGCGACCGTGCCAGAGGAATCGTAGCGCCCACCGCCAAATTACTAGATGAAGCCAGAAAACACGGCGTTTACGTGATCTACTCCAACGATGCCCACATCAAAGGCATTGATAAAGAATTGGAACTTTGGGGCGACCATGCCATCGCGGGAACTCCCGGCGCGGAAGTCATTCCGGAGCTCACGCCTCAGGAGGGAGACTTCGTAATTCCCAAACGGCGATACAGCGGTTTCTTTCAGACGGACATGCACCTTCTTTTGACGGAATTGGGAGTCGATACCGTTATCATGACAGGACTTCACGCCCATATGTGCGTGCGTCATACCACAGCCGATGCTTATTGCTGGGGCTATCACATCATTGTCCCCAAAGATGCCACTGATTCTTTTACTGAAGCCGATTACGAAGCAGGGATCAAATATTTGAAAGAGGTTTACGGTGCGGAAATCACTACCGTGGACGAATTAGTAAAAACGTTTTAAATGTTTTAAATCATTATTGTGGATATTAAGAATGCAGGCCCGAAATGGCCTGCATTCTTAATATCTAACGCAACGTATACTTCGGCTCGGCGTATCCCGTGTTGTTCTTAACGATACTTGTTTCAGTTTCATAGAAATATACGCCGTTTTTTACTTCAATTACATCATTTGTCCCGTTGCCAAAATGTTGCCATGCCTTTATGATAGTAAATTCTCGCACATGAACAACACATTTTTGAAATCTTACACGATGAAAAGCCCCTTTTGAGAGATACAGAGATAAAGTTCTATTATATCTGGAATCCCTTGAAAAATAAGGCTTCCAGAATGTCTAAAGCGTAACATCTAATGCCTTGACAAATTTTTATTTTGTACCTTTATAATTACAGTTTGATACATTGCCTTGCTGTAATAAGGTTAACATCTGTTACAAATATTTATCAATGACTTTATCAATTTTATATTCATTATCCCATTTTGCACCATAGGCAAGTAGTGTTAGCCCCCTTGTACAAATATAAGAATTATCACTTGACAATCATATCGCTTCATCGATCCATATAAGGATAAACATAATTTATTTCTTCACTTTTTTTGCAATCCCTTATATACGGTATTATTATTATATCGTTCAAACGTTTCTACTATATTTAGGTGACATAATATCTTCTCTCAAAAATTCCGATAAACAGGAAATTGTTATTTCCGATTCGGCTTTCTTTTAATAGCCAACAATTTCATATAATCATCAAATTCAGCAGTATCGGTCGGTTCAAACATGATCCATTTCCCATCATGATAGGTTTTCGCTTCATCATATTGTCTACAAACAGCATTAGAAAGAGTGCCTCTTATCTCTTCAAATTTTGTTCTTTCATCTTTCCCGAAGATAATCATGAAACCAACGCAACGACTTTTCGCGTATAGGCAGCAAAGTGTTTTACCACCTCTGCGATATTTATACTCGTAAGTCCACTTCTTGCCACCATCATTCCATAATTGTTCCATTTCGTATTTTTCATCAATAGCCGTACATAACGCTTGCCAAACTTCAAACAAAGATTGTCCAAGCAGTTCAGTCATCGTTGACTGAGATGGTATATTTTCAAGCATTGTATCCCCCTATAAATTTCGATTTTCATTTTTCTAAAAACTATATTACCCCTATCATACCTGCTTCAAACAAACTTTTACTGCACCACAACGTTCCACAATGAAACCGTCAATTACTTTATCAATACCAATAAATACCAATTGTTTGCCAATTGGTTTTACTCCAATCCATCCCCTTTATGTGTACCTTCCATAATAAATTCCGATATGACAGAATCCCCATCATAAAACTGTCTGATAATCTTCATTCTATCATCGGGATATGTCTGTTTCGTTGCCTTTATGGATTCTTCCATACCGTCAACACCGACCGGTATTAGCCTTTCTCCCATTTTTACACAGCATTCCGGCGATATAAACTCAATGGTCCACCAAATTATTGATTGTAAAACAAGGAAATCGGTGATATAATCAATTTGTCGAAAAATGTAGAAAACAGAAAAACCTTATTAAAGTTAAGTCCATCATACAAAAAACACCCGCTATAAAAGCAGCAGGTGTTTTCATGGTGGGCCCACCTGGGATCGAACCAGGGACCGACCGGTTATGAGCCGGGGGCTCTACCGCTGAGCTATAGGCCCATCACAAAATGACGGATTTATTATACAATGAATTTACTGCTTTTGTCAATGAATTGAGAGGTACGTCATGGAAATCCAAGGGCGTAAAAAATTGATCATTCTTGGTTTGGTGCTTCTAGGTTCTCTATGCTTTGGTTTGGGAACACTATGGGGAACCCATTTGCGCCAAGCGGATCAGGAATCTGTCGCCACCCCATCAGAATCGGAACAAGCCGCCGATGGCGAAAAACAACAGGAAGAGGAACTTTTGAACCTCAATACCGCCGATTATGAGGCACTTACTTCCCTTCCGGGAATCGGAGACAGTACCGCTAGAAAAATCCTGGATTTTCGTTCCGAATACGGCGGATTCAATGAACTATCGGATCTGGTTGCCTTAGATCTGTTAACGGAAAAGCAGTTAAAAGATATTCAGGAAAAAGTGACGGTATTTTTTCCATGAAAAGACGTCCCCTTACAGTCATCATACTTTTATATATCATCGCTCTGGTGGTGGGCCGTTATTACAGCGGTTCACTCTTTCTTTATTTTGTATTTTCTGCGATGGGAATTGCCTGGTTCATTGTGGCTTTCATAAAAAAGGCCCCTGCCCTTTGGTGGTTCATGGGGTTTCTTTTGCTTTTCGGTTTTTGGTATGGAGGGACGCGTACCGCAGAACCTCCGCCCTTCCCCATTGCGGCGGAAGAAACCTGTACCGTAACGGGAAAAGTCATTACCTTTCCCGAAGTTGGCGAGGATAAACAAACGTTTCTTTTTCGCGCAGATGCTGTCAACGGCGAAAAGAGCGATTTGAAACTTTATATTTCAGCCTCTGTAGAGGACGATATTTCCTACTGCGATATTCTGGAAATCACGGGTACCGTATCAGCCAATCATCCCGTAGCCAATCCCGGTGGCTTTGCCTTTGGCGACTACTTACGCAACCTTCACGCCTCTGCTGTCATTTCTTCCCGCTATGACGGCAAGGTGGAAACCATCGGTCATGATGCCAACGTGCTGGAATCCTGTTTTTCCTTTATCCGCAACCGTTTTGAAACAGCATGTGAACCTTTGACCCGGCAAGGCGCTGCTATGGTTCGCGGCATCTTCCTCGGAGATACTTCTTCGCTGGACCAGGAATATACCGACGTTCTGACGAAAACAGGCATTCGCCATTGCTTCAGCGTATCAGGTCTGCACGTAGGATATATCGTGATTCTTTTGATGGCTCTGGGGTATCTTCTGCCCATGGGAAAAGAAAAGCAATGGCTGATTCTTTTGCCATTTCTGTTCCTGTATTGTGGCGTTACAGGCTTTGAACCTGCGGTTCTCCGAGCCTCCGTTATGGCATTGGTGCTTTCGGCATCTTACAGTCTGGGCCGACAATTTGACCCCTATTCCTCGTTATCTTTGGCCGCATTTATTTTACTTCTCTGGGACCCCGCCAATCTTTGGTTGGCAGGATTTCAAATGTCTTTTGTGGCGATGCTTTCTATCTTTCTGTTTCAGAAGTTTTTTCGCAAACTCCTACCAAAGAAAGGCCCGGAAGGACTTTGGAATGCCATCGCTGTCACCTTCGCGGCCCAGGTGGGACTTTTACCCGTCGTAGCGGTATATTTTAATGTAGTCAGCGTGATCTCTTTTATTTTGAGTCCCATCCTTTGCGTAGCAGTGGGTGGCATTGTGATCATTGCTTTGGTTGCCACCATCATCGCCCTCTTCGCTCCTGTGGCGGCAACGGTATTCCTCTATGGCGCCGAAGCTCTGGGATATTTGGTCAGCGGTTTTTCAGAATTGGCTGCCGCTTTGCCTGGCGCTTATTTTGCCAGCGCAGCAATGTCCCCATTATGGCTCATCGTGATAGAAGGAGTCCTCTTGCTGGCACTGTTCCTGCCTTGGTTTCGCTTTCGGCCTCTGGCCGCTTTGGGAGTGATGACTCTCGTTCTGGTATTTTTCTTTGTCCCAATCTCCCCCTTTCAGAGGAACTATGATTTCACCGTCACATTTCTTTCCGTAGGCAATGGAGACTGTATCCATCTTCACACACCGGAAGGGAAGAACTATCTGATCGACGCCGCCGGTCAATTCAGCGACAGTACCGGTGTCTATACCATTCGTCCCTACCTTTTATCCCAAGGGATCACGACCTTGGACGGAATTTTCTGCACCCACGGCGATGCGGATCACAGCGGAAGTATTCCCTATTTGCTTTCGTACTTCCCCACCGATACACTGTATCTTTCCGCCGCCGCCATGAATTCCTATGACAACCTGCCCGATATCGCCAAATCAGAAGGCGTTGCCGTGGTTCCATTAAGTCGTGGCCATACATTGTCTTTGGGAGAAAGCATCACCATGAAGATCTTGGCGCCTGCAGAAGAAGATTACGGACCCGACAATGAATTGTCCTTAGTCATGTATGTGACCGATCGCAACACTTCACTACTCTTTTGTGGCGATATGAGCGGCGTTGGACTGGAACATCTGGTAAATCGAAATGACGATCTTTCCGCAGATATATTGCAACTGCCCCATCACGGCAGTGCCACTGGGTTTTCCGTTGAATTTTACCATGCGGTTTCCCCCGAAGCGGTTGTGGGCAGTCTATCTCCCAACAGCAAATATTTTCCCGATGACAATGTAGCAGGGTATTGGCGCCAAGCAGACATTCCCTTTTATCGCACTGATGAAGATGGCGCAATTACCTTTACCATGGAGGACGAGGGCTGGGAAGTCAGTTGTTATCTTCCGTACGGAACAGCGAAAAGAACGACGGAGCATCGGCTTTTTCATAATAATTAACGACGCCGCGGCACACTGCTGCGGCAATTTCCTTTTGGTAATCTTCGTCAAGAAGCATCGTTTCTTCCTCACTGTGGGAAAGGAATCCTGCTTCCACGATCACTACCGGTACCGCTACGGCTTTCATCAAATAAGGTCCGTTGAGGGATTGGGCTTCCCGCTCCTTCAGTTGGTCCGTGTCATGAAGTACAGCTTTTTGGATGGCTTTGGCCAATTTTTCCCCTTGTTCCGACTGGGGATGATAGAAAACTTGCGCGCCACAACAACGAGGATCCGGATCGGCATTGCACTGCATACTCAATAGAATTTCCCCTTCATGATCAGAAACCAGGGCAGCTCTGGCATCGAGATCCTCCTTTTTCACATCACTGTAACACATATCCTCGGTGCGGGTCATTACCACAGTAGCGCCATATCGCTCCAACTCTTTTTGAAGCAAAAGAGCCAGTTGAAGATTGATGGTTTTTTCCTCACTACCAGAAACGCCGACAGCTCCGGGGTCACTCCCGCCATGGCCCGCGTCCACCGCAATGATGCGGCCCATCAAAGGTTGTGAGGAAGCAGCAGTGGCTACCCGCTGTTTGCCCAAGCAAAAGCAGAAAATAATGATGCAAAGTACCAAAAGGAAAGCGCCAGAACGAAGCAAGCGGTTGGTGTGGAAGGAACGAATGAAAAACAAAACTGCACCTTCTCCCGTTTTTTCTTCCATTTTATGTTGCCAATGGAAACAAAATCACCGTCACCACATCTGTTTTTGGCAAGAAAAAGTATGGAATTATTTTTGTATCTTCTATCCGGGTACATTGCGGAACATCTGTTATCCCTTTGATTCGTTCTTCACAACACGACAATGAAAATAAAGAAGTGCTGTGACCTGAAAAGGTGCACAGCATTTTTATGATAGAATAGGGTGATCACGTTAAAGATAACCCAAACCGCTCTCCCTTAGCAATATAGAGAGTTCCCTTGCAAAAAGCAGGAAATCCTCGTATAATGTATGGGTGCGGTATGAGTCGTCGAAACTCTTGGTTTGGGTGCTGTTACCACCCGAGCGCTGGTAACATTTCGGGGGATGCCGCATCTATATTTTTTTATCAATTTATCAATTTTCCAAGATCGGATCGACTCATGGGAATCCATCCGACAGTCAAAACATACTACATTCTGCCAAACTTTGCAAGAAGTTTTATCAATGGAATCAGCAAAAACCATTGATTACAAGATTATTATATCACACATCATCATAGGGAAAGGAGTTCCTCATGGATACCATTCTTATTGTAGAAGATGATGAAGCATTGAATGACGGTATCGCCATTGGCCTGGGCCAACGGGAGTACCGTCTAATTCAGGCCTATACCAAAGCTCAGGGAGAAACTGCGCTGAAAGAAGGCGGCATCGACCTCTGCATTTTCGACGTCAACCTCCCCGACGGCAGTGGTTTTGATCTTTGCCGCAAACTGCGGGAAAGCAGTGACCTACCCGTGATGTTCCTAACCGCCAATGACATGGAAACCGACATCGTACGGGGATTTGAATTCGGCGGTGACGATTATATCACAAAGCCTTTTAGCCTTATGGTCCTCAGAGCCCGTGTTGAGGCGTTGCTTCGACGGGCCGGCAATCGAAAGGGAGATCGCGGCCTGCACTATGAAAAACATGGTTTTCATTTTGATTTTGATGCCATGGATTTCCGAAAAAACGAGGAAAAAATTGAATTGAGCAAAACAGAACAAAAACTTTTAAAACTCCTTATTGCCAATGAGGGGAACGCTGTCCGCCGGGATCTGCTGGTAGACCGCATCTGGACCGACGGCGCCGAATACGTCGACGAAAACGCCCTTTCCGTTACGGTGAAACGTCTCCGCGCCAAATTAGAAGACACTCCCCAAAAACCCCAGTGGATCCGTACCGTTTACGGCATCGGCTATCGTTGGGAGGGATGAAAATGAAGATCGCAGTGATCATTTTATCCATTCTTGCTCTGGCATCGGTGGTTTGGGCGATCACGGTTCACTATCGTTCCGCCAAAACCATGAAATCTTTGCAGCAAATGGTCAACAGTGCCATTGACGGCACCTTTGAAGAAACAGTTTTCGACGAATCCCAATACTCCGCCTTAGAGGCGAGAATGGCGCAATATCTGCAAAGCTCCCAATTATCGCAGCGAAATCTCTCCAAAGAACGGGACAAGATTAAGACATTGATCTCCGATATCTCCCATCAGACCAAAACGCCCATTACCAATATTCTTCTTTACGCTCAAATTCTGGCGGAAAAAGAGACCATGCCCCCAGAGGACAGGGACATTGTCCGGCAAATTGCCGATCAGTCGGAGCGACTCCAATTTCTCATCAGCGCATTGATCAACCTTTCTCGTTTGGAAGCGGATATCATTTCCGTCAAACCGGTTTCCTCCCATGTGAAAGAGCTTTTAGACACAGTGGCGGCCCAAGGGGAAAGTGCGGCGGAACAAAAAAACATCACTCTGGAAGTACAATGCGATCCCGAGATCACCGCCACCATGGACGAAAAATGGACCGCAGAAGCATTATGGAATATGGTGGACAATGCCATCAAATATACGCCTCAAGGCGGAACCGTGTCACTTTCTGCAGAAGCTCATGAAATGTTTTGTACCATAAAGGTGCGGGATAACGGCATGGGCATTGACGACCAAGAACAAAGCCGTATTTTTAGCCGATTTTACCGTTCGCCCCGGGTCAGAAAAGAACCGGGTGTGGGCATCGGCCTTTATTTATCTCGCCAGATCATTTCTGCCCAAGACGGATTTATCAAAGTCTATTCCAAATTGGGAAAAGGAACGGTATTTTCTGTTTCCCTGCCCATCAGGGCCACGGAAAAAGTCTACGATTTCTAGGTATCCCTCCAAAAATTTACGCCTCTGCTTCCTCACGGCAGAGGCCTTTTGTTACATGGAACAAGAATCTACCATATTCCTACTCCCGAAGGAAAAGTGACAAAAGCGTTAGATTTCCGAAAGACTCTGGTAACATTTCTTTGCTATGATATTACCATCAGCTGACAAGGGATACACCCAAATCGACAACTCGGAGGTAGATTACATGAAAATCTTGGAAACAAAATCCTTAACCAAATATTACGGCAAGGAACCCAATATCGTAAAGGCCTTGGACGGCGTTGACATTTCCGTTTATGACGGTGAATTTGTAGCCGTTGTGGGGACCTCAGGCAGTGGAAAATCCACACTGCTTCATATGTTGGGCGGTCTGGACCGACCCACCGGCGGCATCGTTACCGTTGACGGAAAAAACATCTTCAATTTAAAGGAAGAAGCTCTCACCATATTTCGCCGCCGTAAAATCGGCTTTGTGTTTCAGAGTTACAATCTTGTACCGGTACTGAATGTTTACGAAAATATTGTGCTCCCCATTGAATTGGATGGCGCCAAAATTGATAGAAAATATATTGACAACATCATCTCCGTTTTAGGACTGGAGGAAAAACTGAAAAACCTGCCCAGCCAACTTTCCGGTGGTCAGCAGCAACGGGTTGCCATCGCCAGGGCTTTGGCGGCAAAACCTTCGATCATCCTGGCGGACGAACCCACCGGAAACCTCGATAGCAAAACCGGTATGGATGTCCTCAGCCTGATGAAATTGACCGCGGAAAAATTCGGCCAAACGATGGTTATGATCACCCACAACGATGAGATCGCCCAAATGGCGGATCGTATCATCCGTATTGAAGACGGAAAAATCCTCTATGGCGGTGATGTACAATGAAAGTGAAAAATAAAAAGACCATCCGCCGTTTAAGCAGCCGCATTCTGGCGGCAAACAAAAGCAGAAACATCATCGCCGCTCTGGCCATTTTTCTGGCGGGCTTTCTCATTACCGCCACTTGTTATGTAGGCGTCAACGCTTATGTCAGTTACAGTACCATTTTAATGCACTGGCACGGTACCACCGCCGACGCCGTAGTTAACCGCCCCACCAATCAGCAGGTGGAACTGCTGCGAGACAATGACGACCTCGCTGCCGTGGGAATAAAAATTACCGCTTCCATGGCATCGAAAGATGGGAATAAGGACTTCCCCATTACCATGACGTATTTCGATGAAAACGCCTGGGATATGGACAAAACCCTCTATGATGATATCCACGGCGGCTATCCCGCCGCCGAGGACGAGATCATGATGTCTGTTGCGGGGTTGAAAGCTTTGGGCATCGAAGCTCCCTCTTTGGGTATGGAAATCACCTTGCAATGCCGCAATGATATCAAAAAGTGGGAAAGCGATTATATTGAGGACACGGAACGGACCTTCCGTTTGAGCGGCTATTACACTGACAGTGAAGAAAGTACCGAAGAGAACCTCACTTCGGCCACAGCCTTTGTTTCCCGGTCTTACGCCGAAACTACCGGAAACACCATCGACACCCAGGGCAGAGTATTTCTCCGCTACGGTGACAATATTCCCAATGACGTCGACGCCTTTGAGGAAACCCTGGAGGACAGTCTTAACCTGCAACAGGGGCAGAGCTTTACTTCCTATTACAATAGTGGTTTCAGCGAAGAACAGCAGTATACTGTAATCGCCGTCGCCATTGTGATGTTGTTAATGATGCTCAGCGGTTACCTCCTGATCTACAATATCTTTTATCTCTCGGTATCGAAAGATATCCGCGATTACGGTTTACTGAAAACCATCGGCACTACCAAAAGCCAGTTGAAATCCATCATTCGCCGTCAAGCCTTGTTCCTTTGCATTTTCTCTATTCCCTTGGGGATTGGCGCAGGAATTCTGCTGGGCCAATGGGCGTTACCTGCTGTCGTAAAAGCCATGGGCGGCGGCATGGTGAGCTATAACCCAAGGCTGTATCCTTTAATTCCCCTATTGGCAGCGGTCTTCTCCTTGTTGACAGTGTTAATCAGCGTTAACCGCCCTGCAAAACTGGCCGGAAAAATTTCTCCCGTAGAAGCCACCCGCTACACCGGCCCCGTAGGGAAAAAGAAGATTCGCAGATCCTCTAAGGGCGGCAAAATCAGCCGTATGGCGTTTCGCAACGTATTCCGCGATAAAAAACGTGCCTTTGTGGTCATCGTCTCCCTGTTTTTGGGGCTTACGGTTTTTTCCCTCATCATCACCTTGGTAAAAGCTATGGATACGGAAAACTATATTGACTCGGTCATCGACAGTCCTGTAGAAATAAACAACAGTATGGTGGTCGATGAAGACGGCAATTTTTACACAGCTGATGCCATCAACGATGACGTGCTTGCCTTCCTGAATGACGTCGACGGCGTGACAAAGGTCTCCGACTCCATTTTGACTCTTTATGAAGGAACTTACTCCCAAGAATACGACAGTTATCTCCGTTGGATCGAAAATACTTACCATATCCCCTTTGAGGAAGCCAAGAAAAACATGAACGGGGCGCTGATGGGGGTAGATAGTGATTATCTCATCATCCGCAACAACCTTACCACAGAAGAACGGGAAGCCTTTGACCGAGGCGAGCTTGCCTTTGTGCAAGGAAGTTACAGCGAAGATTTTACGCTGCCGGAAACTTTTGCCGTAAAAAACCAGGAAACCGGCGCAGAAACCACCATCAAAAACGGCGGTGGCATTGATCTCTCGGCCTTCCCTCTGCAAGGGCAAGGACAGGGGATCACCCTCATCGTCTCCAAAGAATTCGCCCGCACTTACGGTATCGCCGAAGAAGTGAACGTGGTTTACGTGGAAATTGAAGAAAGCAAAGAAGTAGCTGCTACAGAAGAAATCCAAAACTACGTGGAGAACACCGAAGGGCTCCAAATCAATTCTCGGGAAAGCCTCAGGGATTCCCTGGACACTTTTAAAATCATCATGAACGGCGTCGGTGGCGGTATGGCCCTGGTACTGGCGGTCATCGGTATTATGAATTTCATCAATGTCATGGTCAGCGGCACCCGCAGCCGTAAACGGGAATTGACCATGATGGAAAGCATCGGTATGACTAAAAAACAAATGCGACAGATGCTTTTAACCGAAGGCGCTTACTATGCCGTTATTTCTCTGGGACTTTTATGGACTGTGGGCACAGCCTTGGGATATGTCCTCTTCCTGCTCTTCAGAGAACAAGCGGATTACGCTGTCTATTCCTTCCCCTTCCTGCCCTTGCTGGCAGTTTCCGCTGCGGTCCTCGTGATTTGCTTAGTCGTACCTATGATTACTTATAACCATTTTGCCAAAGAAAGTATCACCGACCGCCTGCGTACGGAATAAAAAAACTTTTTATCCGATAGAAAATGGACACAATTCTATGGTATAATATAGGTGTCATCCGTTGATCGAAAAATGATGGACGGCGCTCCAAATCGCAATAGGAGTCCGTCCTTTCGATTCCATGGTATCGAAGGAAAGAATTTCTGATATTGGAGTCGCATAAAATAAATTATGCCCTCTACCGGGATCGAGCATTGACAGCGGACGGTAAGAAAACTCAGAAAGGAGATCCTATGAATATTTTATTTTTCTTGACTCCCAAAGATGAGCTTGCCTATATTTTCGACGACTACTCCCTTCGGCAAACGGTGGAGAAAATGGAACATCACCGTTATACATCGATCCCCGTGCTGTCACGAGAGGGGAAATATGTGGGAGCTATCACTGAGGGAGATCTCCTCTGGTTCCTGAAGAATGAACATGAATTGACCTTAAAAGACGCGGAACAGTGCCCCATCAGTGAGGTACACCGCCACGCCGATTACCGCCCGGTAAAGGTTTCCACTAACATTGATGATTTGGTAGCCCATGCCATGGAACAAAACTTCGTGCCCGTGGTAGATGATCGCGATATTTTTATCGGCATCATCACCCGCAAAAATATGATCAAATATCTTTACAACAAGGCCAATGATATTGTTCCCCAAGATGCCGCCTCCATTGTAGAAGCGACGGCAAATCTGTAAAAAAGCACTCTCTAAATCTCCTTGTAACAATCCATACGCAAAGAAAGAAACCCCGAATCGATTCGGGGTTTCTTTTTTTGCGGGCGTTCCCTTTTGCTTTTATGTTGGGAAAAGAAATAAGGAGATGTTGCCTAGAAATCCGTCGGAAAAGGTAGACGGCAACGCGATAAAAAAGTAAAATCCCATTGCAAAAGATCACGGAGAGAGAATCGCAGGTCGCGGCGATAGTTTGCACCATATGCCATAAGGCCGCAGTCATGACCAAAAGATAAAGGACGAATACAATATTTGACCCGCTTTACTTTCCCATAAAATCATCTATTCTTATTATCTATATATAAGTATAATACTAATATACAATAACAATTTTAATAACTGTTTCAGAAGATGAAAGAAATTTTTGCCGCATGACCAGACTGACCATCCAATGTGATCACGTCGTGATCACCTTCACCGTGCCGCTGTTTATGACAATGGGCCTCCATTCAGCGGCGCCATCTTGATCTCTCATACATTCCGAAGAAATTCACATCAAACGAAATAGATCGTTGGAATCACACCGCAAACAAGATACATTCCCCTTTATATGCCCGATAAGCTCACCCCATATTTTACTTTTACTGTTATTTTTGATTTCTGTTCTAAAAAAAGCGCCTTTTCATATTATGAAAAAGCGCTTTTTCGATTGCTTCAAAATTTCAATAAATCACGAACATTGATCAAACTCAGGCATTTTTTTTGCGCAGAGCAGCGGTAATACCGATCCCTGCCAAGGCCAATCCCATGAGGGCAGCACAGATGGCCATTTGCACACTGTCGTCACCAGTATGAGGCGTTGTTGCTGAAACTCTTTGCTGTTGTACACCGGAGGTACTTCCAATTGGAATAACAGAAGTTCCCCGATGGCCACAGCGTTCACAGAAATACTCCCGTACACCTGCTTCGGTCTCAGTGGGGAATTTGAATACCCTACCTTCATCCCATTGGTGTCCCAAAGCGGGGATGATCTTTTGATCCTTTAGTTCACTACAATGCTTGCAGCGAATCGCTCTAACCCCCGTTTTCATGCACGTGGGTTCTGTGATGACGCTATAATCGTCTTCCCATTCATGTTCACCATAGGCGGCGATGATCCGAGATTCTTTCGCAATGCAACCTTCCATCATACAAGTACGTTCTTCTCTGCCATTGGTCGTACAGGTAGCTTCCTTTACTACGACCCAGGGACCATAGGTATGTTCATGTCCTACCGTTTCGACAGCCGTTACAGAACCTTCTTCTGCTTCGTTAGCATCCGGCGCCGGGGCTGCTGCCTCTGATTTAGTATCTTCCTCTCCGCCATCGGGGCGAGATTCTATCTTATTCTCCGCGTCTGTACCAGTCTCAGTCTCTTTATCGTCATTGTTACCATCGTTGTCCTGCGTCTTTTCCGCATCAATCACCCTGGTTTCGACGGATTCACAGCCATCCCTCTGACAGGCGCGCAATGCTTCCCCGTCGTTCCCGTTGACTGCTTCCTTTGCTACGATCCATTCTCCGTAGTCATGCCCCAAAGCATCAATGATTTCCTTTTGGGTATCGCCGCAAGTCTGGCAAACCCGCTCTTTTTCACCCTTTTCAGAACAAGTGGCTTCCTTTACCACGATCCAATCCCCATAGTTATGAACGCTTTTCACTTTCACAATCACTTGCAATTGATATTCTTCCTTGGTGGATTGGTTCACCGCGTAAACAGTAAAAACCGCATTCTTATCTTTCAAGGAAACGGTTTGTTGCGCCGCGTAAGGCCACGATTTAATTTCTTTTTTATCCTCAGTAGTGAAAGTAAAGGAATCCCCGGCGGAATTTTTGCCAAAGGTCAAAAAAACGCCAACAGTGAATGTTTCGTCTTGTTCCGTATCACAGGGGACAGTAACATCGTACGTACCGGGACTTTTAACATTGATCGTTTTCCCTTCAAACGTAATGGTTCCTTTGGTAAGGCTGGGACCATGATTTCCCTTTTCCGCAGCAGAGACTGTAACAGGAAGGGCAAAAAACATCACCAGCAGAGCCGTTGTCAGAATCCATAATGTCTTCTTCACTCATATCCTCCTTTCTCACCATTTTTACGTTTCGAAATCGAAACCCATCAGTTTTTTCGTTTTTCCTCATTGCTTAAGACGTCTCTCTATGTGGGACGTAGGCATATTATACCATATCAGGGAAAAATTGGCAATGAAAATCCATCGACAAATCCACTCCGCGATGATCGTCGCTTTTTCGTCGTCTAAAATTCTTTTTCAAGAGATTCTTTCATTTTTCATGGCAAAACACTACATCAGTGGTGCAAAGATACGGAGTATGTAGCCGAAAAGTTTTTGCAGCAGCGGCCGGTTTTTACAATCTTCTTCCGTAACACGGTGACACTTTGTCAGAGTCGCCTGGAAATCTTTTTCAATATCTTTCAGCATATCGCAGCCATAAAAATAGGCGCCGCATTCGAAATGCAAATAAAGACTGCGGTAATCAAAATTGATCGTTCCTACGGTGCCTTTATTATCATCGGAGACAAAAACTTTGGCATGAACAAAACCCGGTGTATATTCAAAAATCTCCACGCCGCTTTTTAACAGTTCCTTGTAATACGTTTTCGCCAACCAAAAAGCAGCGGGTTTATCGGGAATATGAGGAAGAATGATTTGGACTTCCACACCTCTGCGGGCGGCATGGGTCAATGCCGTTACCATTTCGTTATCGAGAATCAAATAAGGCGTCATAATATGAACGTAAGAAGTCGCCTGATGAATCATGTCAAAATAAACTTGTTCCCCGGTATTTTCGTCATCCAGAGGCGTTTCACCATAGGGGATGACAAAGCCGTTTTCTTGGGAGGATTCCGACGATGCCAAAGGCAGTAAATACCTTTCAAAGTGTAACGCTCCGGGAGTGGTCAATCCCCACATTTGCAAAAACATGGTGGTAAAGCAGCGTACAGCGTCACCTTCCACCATGACCGCGGTATCCTTCCAGTGCCCGAACCGTTCTTTCTCATTAATATATTCATCGGCTAGATTGATGCCGCCGGTAAACGCGACTTCTCCGTCAATGACGAGGATCTTCCGATGATCCCGATTGTTTTGATAAGAGGAAAGCACCGGTTTAATGGGTGAAAAAACTTTACATTGAATTCCACGTTGGCGCAACTTCTCAAAATAATCATAAGGAAGCGTCGTCAAGCATCCTATGCCGTCATAAATCATGCGGACGTCCACCCCTTCTTTGGCTTTGCGTTCCAGGATCTCGACGACAGTATTCCACATACGGCCTTCGCTGACGATGAAATATTCCAAAAAGATAAAGTCCTTTGCCTGTTCTAGCCGGGGAATCATGGCAGAAAATTTATCCTCTCCCAAAGGGAAATACGTCGCCGTTCCATTGTCGTATATGGGATATCCTTGTCCCTCTAAATAAACTGCCGTAGAAGCGGCTTGAGGGTCTATGGCTTGAAGTCGATTCAAAACCTCGCGATTTTGCTCCAAAAAGAGACTTCCCTCAGTGGTCCGCTGCTGGTAGATATAACGAATCTTATGTGTTCCGAAATCAACACGGGTTAAAAGATAGAAAAGCGAACCAAAGACAGGAACGGTGAGAATCAGCAAAATCCATGCGATTTTGTACATGGGATTGCCCTTTGTATTCAGCAAATAAACAGTGAGTATAAGGCTGGCAGCGGTAAATGCCCCGTGAACCCATACGATCCTTTGGCGCATGACAATATAAATCCAGATGAGAACTGCAATCTGGATTAAGATGAACAGCACTGTCAATATGGTGCGGCCGTAAATAAGTTTTTTTACCTGATCTTGTCCTTTGCTCATAATGCTCCTTGCTGTCAAAATTCAATCAAAAATGTAGAATACCGTATTTTATATCATAAAATGAATCCTTTAAAATGTCAACCAGAGAGATCGCTATGGAAAAACCGTTCTATTTTCCAAACAATCCATTTGATTTTCTGGTGAAAATCTTACACATAAAAATTTTGATTGGTCCCCATTATCTTTTATGGGGAAAGCATATGATATTCCTCATGATTGCCCCAAAACGAATCGATTGTATGTTGCCCATGAAAAACAAAAGAGAGTATTTGGTGCCGCAAAGAATCATCATCGTTTTAAGTTTCGAAAGTTCCTTAGAAAGAATCCCCAAAAGGCAAGGTTACGATAGGTCGCACGAGAAACCAAATAGGATTCTTTGGGAGATATTGTTCACCAATCCCTGCCCGCTGCATCAACTGGAGCTAACCCCCTGTTCGGAGCTGAAAATATGGCCGTAGTTGAGCAAAAATCGTTTGATACTGTCATAAAAAAGGATTCCTCAAAGGCATGCCTTGGGGAATCCTTTTTATCGTTTCATATCATATTATTGTATATTGGTTGTTTCTTTTAAATGTGTTGTTTTGCCATTTCCCGAGACCGTTTCACCGTCGAGGCTGAGTCTTTCTTTCTAACAAGAACAGGGGGAAACTTTATATTGAGCAGCACCACTGCCACAAGCACCATGCCGATGCCGACGACTGCGGAAACAGAAATGGACTCATGCAAAACAAGAACGCCCACAAGAGTGGCCACCACGGGTTCCAGCGAAGCTAAAATCGAAGCTTTGCTGGCTTCCATATTGGCGAGTCCCACGGTATAAAAAGAAAAAGGCAAAATAGCACTGACCATAGCAAAGGCCAAAAGATATGACCACATCCACCCGTTTGAAAACAACACAACGCCAATGGCGGGAACGTCACTCATGGGAACCACCACAAAGCTGGCGATAAAAAAAGTATAGGCCGTCACCGTCAAAGGATGGTAACCGCGTTTCATCATCAAAGTTCCCAAAATGCTGTAAAGGGAATAGCCGAAAGCAGCCAAAAGACCGATTCCAAGCCCCGGAACAGAAATAGAAGCAGAATCCCCTAAACCCCCGGTAACAAAGATGAGGCCGCCAAAGGCACAGCAAAGGGCCGCGACCTTTTGAGCATGAATTCGCTCTTTGAAGAGAAAAGCCGACATGATCATTACCATGATCGGCGATGTATAGATCAATACCGCCGCCACGGAAAGAGACGTCAGGGACATCGCCTTATAATAACAAAAATTAAATAATATGACGCTGATCAGACCGTTGGTTAGGAACAGCCAAAGATCCCGCAATTTTATTTTCAATAATTTTCGATCATAACATAACAAAAATACCATTAAAATCAAGGCGGTAACCGCGACGCGAATTGCCACGATTTCCATGGTACCCAGCCCTAATCTTTCCAAATGACGGACAAAAATCCCCATCACGCCCCATAAAACAGCGGCGACAATCACAAAAAAAGGCGCTGCTTTTTTCATAATATTCCCCTCCAAATAAAGCGTAGAACATAAAAAAACAATGGAATCAACACAGAATAAGCCGTACTTATCACCGGAAAAATTCCATTTCTAACGTGGCATTCTTCAAACCACGATGCCCAGTGTAGCACAAAAGAACGGAAAAAGAAAGTTGAAAATCCATAAAATTTCCAAAACCGGGAGCAAAGAATTCCAGTTCTGTTTCGTCAAAAAGATCGATGTTTTTGGAAACAGTCTCCCCAAGTTTTTCTCTGTAAAATGCAAAAACTTTTATGCATTGAGCGCCTCTTTTGGCATACACTTTGAAAAAGGAGGATTTCACCATGTCGAAGAAAAAACTAACGCATTACTTCGCAGAACTGCTCTTAAATCGGAGAGCCGACGCCAAGGCGACGATCAAAGGGGATCCGGACCATGAAGAACTGCGGGGGATCATAAAATTTTATCAACGAAAAGAAGGAGTTCTCGTTGTGGCGGAGATTCACGGTCTTACATTGCCTTGCGCTCCCTGTGTCAGTGGGATTCACGGTTTCCATATTCACAGTGGTATGGATTGTGAAAACAATTTTGCCAATGTCGACGGACATTATAACCCTGAGGATTGTCCTCATCCCGCCCATGCCGGAGATCTAATGCCATTGTTCGCCACAAGATCCGGCAAAGCCTGGAGCGCTTTTCTCAGCGATCGGTTTACGGTAAAAGAGATTCTAGGAAGAACTGTGATTATCCATGAAAATGCCGATGATTTTACGTCCCAACCCTCGGGAAATTCCGGTAAAATGATTGCCTGCGGTGTAATTCGTAGACGCAATGTCTAACCGTGGAAATCGATGGTCAAACTTTCACCATGATCTCATAATCTCTATTGGTTCCGTGCCGCTTTCAAAATTGCAGACAATCATTCCCAAAAATAAATATAGAAAGATTGCCCCTTCCTGCGAGAAGTTGTATAATGGGTTCATAAGTAAATGCGACAAAGCATGATCCATTGGAAGGAAAAACATATGAACCCAAACAATATCGTACTTATCGGCATGCCCGCTGTGGGCAAGAGCACCATTGGCGTCATCCTAGCAAAAATCTTGGGCTATCGTTTCATCGATGCGGATCTCCTTATCCAAGAGCAGGAACAGCGACTTTTAGAAGAAATCATCGCCGCTGAAGGCGTTGATGGATTTATTGCCATTGAAAACCGCGTCAACAGCGCCATTGAAGCGGAACGCTCCGTGATTGCCACCGGGGGAAGCGTTGTTTACGGAAAAGAAGCCATGGAACACCTGCAGAAAATCGGCACCATCGTTTATCTAAAACTGGACTTTGAAACGCTTCGTCTCCGTTTACGCAACATCAAAAACCGCGGTGTTGTTTTGCGAGAGGGACAAACTCTGCGAGAACTTTACCACGAACGGACGCCTCTTTATGAACATTACGCCCATTTTGTTATAGAAGAAGCCCCTACCGATACAGCAGAAGATACCATCGAAAAAATCGTCGCCGCATTAAACTGCCGGTAACAAAACAGATCCCTTGTCATAAGGCAAGGGATTTTTTATTTTAAAAAGGGTTGACATATCGTAAATATTGTATATAATTAATATATACAATAAAACTCCAGAGGTGAACTATGAACATCCAGATTACCAATGATGGCACAGTTCCCATCTATGAACAGATTGCCCGCCAGATCAAAGGGATGGTACTGAACGGCACGCTCAAGGAGGGGGACGCCCTTCCTTCCATGCGCCTGCTGGCAAAAGAACTAAAAATCAGTGTGATCACCACAAAGCGGGCTTATGAGGAACTGGAACGGGACGGTTTTATCGTCTCCATGACAGGCAAAGGCAGTTTCGTAGCAGGTACCGATACAGAATTGTTGAAAGAAGCCCGTCAAAAAGAACTGGAACAGACCATGGAGGAATTGGTTGCCCAAGGGAAAGAGCTTGGTCTCTCTCTGGAAGAACTGATGGAACTTATGACGATAATCTATCGAGGTGAATAACATGGAACATGCTTTGGAACTTCATAACGTTGTGAAACACTACGATGATTTCACCCTTGATCAAGTAACCCTTACCCTGCCCCGAGGCTGCGTCATGGGGTTTATTGGCGAAAACGGCGCAGGAAAAACCACAGTGATCAAAGCGATTTTGAATTTGATCGCCATAGACAGCGGTGAAATCCGCCTTTTCGGAGAAAACGCCCAGCATTTGCCAAGATCGCTAAAAGAAAAGATCGGCTATGTCCCCGACGAATGTTGCTTTCCCGCCCCTTTGACCGTGGAATCTTTGGGAAACGCCATGGCACGTTTTTATACTTCCTGGGAACAGGGAGCGTTCCAACACTATCTTCGTACATTTCACATTGATCCTAAAAAGAAAATCAAGGAACTTTCTCGCGGCACCGGCATGAAGCTTTCCATTGCCGCCGCCCTTTCCCACCATGCAGAGATTCTAATCTTGGATGAAGCCACCGGCGGTCTCGATCCTGTGGTACGGGATGAAATTCTCGACATCTTTCGCGATTTTGTGATGGATGAAAACCACACCGTATTTATGTCATCTCACATTGTGAGTGACTTGGAACGAATTTGCGATTATATTGCCTTGATCCACAAGGGTAAACTGGAATTTTGCCAGGAAAAAGACGCGCTTCTGGAGTCTTACGCCCTGGTGCGCTGCGACGAAGAACGCTTGAGCGATTTGCCTCCTCAGGCCGTCAAAGGGATCCGCCGCCACCAATTTGGTGTGGAAGCCCTGGTCTTGCGGGATCAGGTGAATCCCGCCTTCCCCATGGAACGGATTTCCCTAGAAGACATCATGGTATTTCACTATAAGGAGGAGAAAAAATGCTGGGACTAATTTATAAAGATTTCGCTGTTTTAAAACGTTCTCTCTGGTTCTTTGGCCTTTGGTTTTTGGCCTTTGGTCTGTTTTGCGGTTACCTTTCCTCGGTGGATTTCTTCTGCGGAGCTCTCAGCGTATTTTGCGCTGTATTGCCTTTGACGACATTGTCTTACGACAGCCAATGCGGCTGGGAAGGCTATGCGTTGACATTGCCGGTTTCCCGCCGCGCCCTGGCGCTGAGCCGTTATCTCCTGGCTCTGATCTTCACGGTGGCTTCGGTAATTGTCAATTTCATTCTGCGTTTTTTTCTTGCCCAGGATGGCAGTATTGGCGCCACGCTAACGGTGGTGGCGGCCATCGGCGGTGCGGCCCTAGTGATGATCGCCTTCATGCTACCGCTCATGTACAAATTCGGTGTAGAAAAAGGACGTCTCTTCCTGATTCTCATCGTGCTCCTTGCGGTGAGTTTATCCTTCCTGATTGGGGACGTATTCCAGCGTTCCAACCACTCTTTTTTGCTCCAAAATCTCCAGTGGATCGCGCCCTTGGGCGGTGTTGTTTGCTTTATAATTTCTATGATGATTTCTCTTAGAATTTACGCAAGAAAAGAATTTTAATCGCAACTACAAGGACTCCGTCCATAGACGGAGTCCTTGTTATATTCTTTCCTATTATTTTAAATACCTGTTTCGATCAGTATCGGAGATCTTACGAATGACTTTGCAGGGATTTCCCGCGGCAATCACACCTGAAGGGATATCCCGATTGACGAGGCTTCCCGCGCCGATGACCACATCGTCGCCAATGGTAACGCCGGGCAAAACCGAAACATTTCCCCCAAACCAAACGTTATTTCCCACTTTGATGGGGAGGGCGTACTCCAGGCCTTTGTTCCGTTGTACAAAATCAATGGGATGTCCCGCCGTATAAAAGCCGCAGTGGGGACCGATAAAAACATCGTCGCCAAAAATCACCGGCGCTTCATCGAGAATCACGCAGTTATAGTTCGCATAAAAGCGTTCACCGACTTCAATGTGGTAACCGTAATCACAATAAAAGGGAGTCGAAATTTCAATTTCTCCTTTCACCGCCCCGAATAAGCGGCGGAGAATCGCTTCACGCTCCGCCAGTTGAGAGGGTTTCAGCAAATTCAGCGCATGGCACAGATCGTTACAGGCCATCCGTTCCGCTACCAGCTCCTCGTCATATTTATTATTGTAAAGCACACCTGCTTCGGCTTTTTCTTTTTCCGTCATTGTCATAAAATCACCCCTTTTATTTCTATTTTCTATCATCATTTTAAACCTCTACAAAAGGGAAATCAACCTTATGATCATGCTAATGAACAAAAATCGCCATGAGCAGTGTGCCCACAACAATCAGTAACAAGCCCCATCTTCCCCGCGGGGTAAGGGTCTCTTTGAATACAATCCTAGAAAAGGCAATGGAAACTAAGATGCTCAACTTATCAATGGGTACTACAATGCTTACGATTCCCATTTGGATTGCGCGGTAGTAACACAGCCAGGAAGCACCGGTGGCAATACCGGACAGTATAATGAATACCAATTCTTTGCGGTTGGTGGAAACAATCTCTCGCTGTTTTCCCTTAATCACAAGAATAAGAAAGGCCATGATCAGCACGACTCCCGTGCGAATGGCTGTGGCCAAATTCGATTCCACACCGTCGATGCCAATTTTCGCCAGAATTGCTGTAAGGGCTGCGAATACTGCCGATAACACCGCATAAAGAAGCCAACGTTTTCCCTCCTGTTGATCCCCGTGAGACTCCTTCCGTTCAATCATCATAAGGGTTCCCATCAGAATGAGAACCACTCCTCCCAATTGCACGACGAGAGACTGAGTTTCTCCCAAGATCACAATGGCAAATAAAACCGTCAATACGGTACTGGATTTATCAATGGGAACGACCTTATTAACATCCCCAAGAGACAGAGCCTTAAAATAGCAGAGCCAGGAGGCGCCGGTGGCCAGACCCGATAAAATAAGAAATACCATGGAACGGAAGCTGATATCACCAATGGTATGGGCCGATCCTACGATAAACACCATCAGCCAGGCAAAAATCAGCACCACAATCGTGCGCAAAAAAGTGGCCACATCAGAATCGGTTTGCCGGATTCCGCATTTCGCCAAAATAGAAGTGAGTCCTGCAAAAATTGCAGAAAAGACCGCCAAAAGAATCCACATCAACTGTCATCTCCTTTTATGGTTCCGTTGCCGAAGGCACGAAGGCACGAAGGCACGAAGGCACGAAGGCACGAAGGCACGAGATACCTCCTTTTATGATCCCCTTTTTCCCCTTCGCAATTCAAAAACCCCCTTTTCCGGAAGGGGGTTTTTATGCAAAGACACATTGCACCAACACCATGTAGAGAACGGTGCCGCCGGCGATACTCAACAAGTTGTTCCGTTTCCAAAGATGCACCAAAACCACAGCAAGGACAGCAATCGCTTCGGGCAAACCATAGGGATAGGAAAGCACTGTCGTTTTCTGCAAGCAGTAAACAATGAGCAAAGCAATGATGGCAAAGGGAAGCACTTTCCCCAAATATATGAAATACGGCGGCGTGGTTCTCCCACCAAAAAGCACAAAAGGGACAGCCCTGGTAAAAAAAACCGTAGCGGCAATGGCCAAAACCACCAAGAGCATTTCTCCATTGCTTAACATGGTTCATCCCCCTTTCCTCCGTCGGCCCGGGGTTCGATGAAAGAACGCCCCGCAGTCAAAGCAATCAAGATCACCAAAAGGGCGGGGATCAAAAAGTTGTCGATTCCAAAGACCAACAAACATATCATAGAACCGATCAAACCAATTACAGCGGGGATATGGAATTTTGCCTCTTTCCACTGATCCAGAAAAATAACGATGAACAACGCCGTCATGACAAAATCAACGCCGGTGGTATCAAAGGGAAATAAAGATCCCACCATGGCCCCGAAAGTACAGCCAATGATCCAATAGCAATGATCCAAAAGGGCGATGAGGAAATAAAATTTTTTTTCGGAGATCCCCTCCGGCGCCTTAGCAGAGCAGAGAAGGGAATAGGTTTCATCAGTCAAAGCAAAAATCATATAAATCTTTTTCCAACCCATACTTTTGAACTTGTCCAAAAGGGATAACCCGTAAAAAATATGTCGTGCGTTGACCATCAGCTGCATAATCACGGTATTGAGCAGACCAAATCCCGGCACCAGCATGTTGATGGCCACAAATTGTCCCGTACCCGCAAAAATGGTCAAAGCCATAAAAAATGCCCAAAAAAAAGAATATCCCTTGCTGCTCAACAGAATACCAAAAGCCATCCCCATAAAGACATAGCCCAGCAATACGGGGATGGTATGGGGAAATGCAGCTTTTAACGTTTGACCGCTGGTCGCGGCGATCTTTTCGGTAGTCAACGTATTTCTTCCCTTCCTGTTTGATCGCATTGCTTTCTGAAACGCTTTGTTAGCAATTTGTTATTATATCAAAGATTTTCCATGGAAGCAATAAAAATCTCTTTTTGCCTATGGATCCAAAATACGAAGAACCCCCGCCGCGATACGGCGGGGGTTCTTCCAAGAAAGGATGAAACAATGAAAAAGTTTTGCTCTTCTGGGTACAATGATAATATACCCCTTTTTCATGTCTCCTATTCATCATATTGAAGAAAAATTTCGTACGCTATTGTGTCATTTTAATGACAGCGGCATCAAACAATCTCATATTTTATATTGTGGCGGTTGCCGTCGCGGCAAAGAAGGAAAAAGCAAAAAGCAGTCAAAATCATCCCTAGGAATCCCATAAGTCGCTTCATATCGCCGACCTCCCTTTCTTATTTTCCTTTAGGATGCCACAATCTTGGTGATATGATACCCTTTGATTTCTCCCGTTAGCGCTTCTGCTTCAAAAGGTCTTTCGCAGACATCACGATGGATCTTCGGAGATTTCTTTCATGACTTTGGGCGACTTTTTCTTGATATGCTGGCCCAAAATTTCCGCGATATCGGTCACGGTGACAAAAGCCGAATGATCGGCATTTTGAATGATCTCCTTAGCGTCGGACAGTTCCAACCGCGTGACCACGCAATAGAGTACGTCTTTGTCACCGCTAACAAGTCCTTCGCCCTCCATTAGCGTGCAGGTGCGGCCCATTTTGCGGTAGATTTCCTCTGCCAATTCCCGTCCGTTTTCCGTAATAATCATTAGAGATTTTCCCTGATCCATCCCGGCTTCCACCATATCAATGACTTTAAAGGTGATAAAATAGGTCAGAAGGCTGTAGAGGGCCCGATCCCAGCCAAAAAGGATGCCCGCCACAGCATAAATAACGACGTTAATCATGAGAATCACCTGGCCCACCGACGCATTAGTCTTTTTGCTGACCAGCAGAGCCACAATCTCCGTACCATCAAGACAGCCGCCATAACGCAACACCAGACCGACGCCGGCGCCTAACAGAACACCGCCGAAAACCACGGCCAGTAATTCTTCGTGGGTCACTGCTTCCACATGGTGGAACACTGCCAGCATCACGGAGAATAGCGCCATGCCGAAAATACCCCGCACCAAAAACCGTTTGCCCATTTGTTTAAAGCCGATAATGAGGAAAGGAATGTTCAAAACAAAAACAAAAGCACTTAAAGAAATACCTGTTAACTGATTTAAAATAATACTGATCCCGGTAACGCCACCATCTAAAATAGTACAGGGCACCAAAAGGGCCTCTAAGGCGAAGGCCGCTACCACCGCGCCAATGGCGATCATCAAATATGAAATAATAATAGATCGCAAAGTTCTTTCTTTTGTTTCCACAACACCAACTCCTTTTCTCTTTGTCTCAGGTAAACCATGGCCCGCGTCTTATCCATAAAAAACAAAAACGCTCTCCGTTCAGAGCGCAAAAAACAGAAATCGTCGAACTTCAAATCATCGGAAGCTCGGGAAACAGGATGGCCCATCGTGGAAATTCCAACAAACACCGAAAGCATTTTATTTTTTATTGTATGCAATGACTATGTCCTTTCAATGCGATATCTTTGTCCATTTCGTGTCCAAACCCTCTCAAAAGGAAGCTACAAAAACCGAAAGAACATAACCAAAATTTAACAATGGGGTCAGGGGAAGTACCGCCTTCATCCCGGCCATACGGGTTTCCGCCCGAAATTCCATGGTCATCACGGCTTTGAATTTTTTTAGAGACAAAAGCGCCACAATGGGAAAGACCCAACAGCCCTTGGGGAAAGAGATGATCAGGATCGCTTCGATGATCACCGCCGCCACCACATATCCCCCTTTCAGTAGCAATGTGGCTTTTTTCCGCCCGATGAGAATGGGCATAGTGCGGCGGCCTGCTTCAATATCTTTTTCAATGTCGCAAACATTGTTCAACAACAAAATACAGCCGATGGTGATGATGGGCGGCAAAGCATAGAGAAGCACCACCCAGTCGAGACTGGCGGTCATGGAATAATAGGCGGCAAAGGTAATAACTCCCCCCATGGTAAATCCAGCAGCCAATTCCCCAAAGGGCGTATGGGTAATGGGCAAGGGACCTCCGGCATAGCAGACCACCACCGCTGCGCCGAAAACGCCCATAAACAACAGAGGCCACCCCACCTGTAATAATAAATAAAGAGAGAGTGCCAAAGCCATGAACAAATAAAAGACGGCCAGCGCCGCGACAGTACGGGGATGCAGGTTGTGATAAACCATGGGCGCATCATGAGGATCAAGACAGTTTTCCAGGTTATCGGTATCCTTTAAAAAGTCGAACAAATGGTTCAAAGCATTGACGGCACAGTGCATAAACACTGCGCAAAAAAGAAGTAAAATCAACCGCAACAGGGAAAAATCACCTTTTAATCCGTAGGCCAAGACCGAACCCAAAAGCACAGGGAGAATGGAAGCGCCCCAAGTATTGGGTGTGGCCAATTCCAGCCAAGCCCGAAAGGTCATAGGCCGATAGTTTTGGCTCATCTTTTCCTGCCAGTTTTCTTTCCAATTTATTTCCATGATGTAATTTTCCTTTCAATGGCGTCAAAGATACAAAAAAGGGCGAACCCCAGAAGTGCTAGAATCAAAACTCCGGTATAAAGGTCCAAATAATCCATCTTCTGCCAGCTATTCATGATAAAATACCCCATGCCTTGGGTAGTGCCGTAATTCTCGGCAAAAAATAAAACAGAAAGGGCAATTCCCGTAGTTACTTTGAGAGAATTTAAAATCGTGGGCCACAGTCCCGGAAGAATCACCCGACGGCAAATGGCTCCCCCCGAAAGGCCAAAGGAACGCATCACATCAAAGATCTCCCGATCCATACCGCGAACAGCAGCAGTGACGTCCATCACCACGGGGAAAAAGATAATCATGAAAATCATCAGCACTTTAGAGGTCTCCCCCAAACCAAAGAGGAGCATCAAAATAGGCAAAAGGGCCAGCTTTGGCACGGGATATGAAAAATAAATGAACGGTGAGAGGATTTGGCTCACCGATTGTTTGTAGCCGACAGCGATGCCCAAAGGAACTCCCAAAATCAAAGCGAGAAGAGAAGAAATGAGGATCCGCCAACCACTGGCAACAATATTGCCCAACATACCGTGACGGAATACATCAGCAAGATTGACGATAACATTCCAGGGAGCAGGAACGGTGGGAGCGTCCCAGACCAGGGCAAAGACAGCCCAGACCAATAACGTGAATACCAATACTCCCAGAGCTTTGAAAAGTTGTTTCATAATTTTTCTTTGATCTCCTTTGTCAAAATGGGAATATCGGCAGGCGAAGCCGAGGGATTTTTCATCGTCTCTACAATGCGCCCCTCCCGAAAAATCAAGAGATATCGTGCCAACGTCAGTGCTTCCGCAATATCATGGGTCACCATTAACGTTGTCACAGGATGGCGGCGAAAAGCGCGAAGAAAAACCCGATGCACCTCTTCTCGGGTAATGGCGTCCAAAGCGCCGAAGGCCTCGTCCAACAACAGAACATGGGGATTGATTAAAAAAGCCCTTGCCATAGCGACACGCTGGCGTTCACCACCGCTGATATGGTGCGGATATTCCTTGAATAAATGGTTGATGCCCAATTCGGCGCAAAGCTCCGCCATGGCATTTTCATCCCATTCCCCTCGCAGCATAGAAGGAAGCGCGATATTTTCCGCCACGGTTTTCCAAGGGATCAAACCGTTGGTTTGGGGGACCAGGGCAATGCGATGGGTTTTCGGAGTCAGAAGTTCTCCGTTCCAAAGTACCCGACCTTGGTGGGGCACTATGGAGGCCACTGCTTTCATTAACGTACTTTTGCCGCTGCCGCTTTTGCCCACAACGGCATAGACAGCCTCTTCATTAAAATCATAGGAAAGGCCACTGATGATATTTTTTGCTCCGTAAGAAACGGAAAGGTTGTCCAGATGCAGCAAGGGCTTACCCCCTTTTCGGCGATTTATTCATATTATAACAGAGTTTTCGCAAAAACCGCAAGGCCTTGGCGATTGTAACCATTCCCCTTCTATGGTATAATATACCATATTAAAACAAAAAACAGAAAACATCACAGTTGAAAAGCATCCGCCAAAATGAAAGGGAAACACTCCATGAAAAGAATTACATTTTTATTGCTTTGCTGTTTTATAGCCTGCTTCGTCACAGCCTACGGCGGCGGAGAGCAGGAAGAGACTTCCGTACAAGAAACTATGACGATAGCCGCCATGCCCTCCATCGACAAAGTACCCATCATCGTCGGCATGGAACAGGGATATTTTGAGGATCACGGTCTCACAGTAACCTTAGAAAATTTCCAAAGTCCCACCGATCGCAACGCCGCTTTACAGGCAGGGGAGGTGGACGGCGTCATGTCTGACATGGTAGCCGATGTGCTGTATCTGGCTGCGGGAATGGATATGAAAATGACCTCGCTGATCCAAACAGATTTTGCAATCATCGCTTCGACAAATTCAGGTATTACATCCCTTGATGACATCACAGGAAACCATACCAACGGCATTGCCTTAAATTGTTTGATGGAGTATATTGCCGATGAGGCTGGAGAGGCTCAAAAAGTAATGGTTCCCGACGTAATGACCCGCATTGAACAAGTACTCAGCGGCGATCTTGATTTAGCCGTCGTACCGGAACCCTACGGCGCTATGGCCGAAGCCCGAGGGGCAGTGCGCATCGGAAGTTCCAACGACCTAGGAATTTACGCTGCTGTGATGCTTTTCCCTGAGGAATATATCGAAAATCATGGGGAAGCGGTCTCGGCTTTTTACCGAGGATATGCCGACGCCGTAGAATATTTGCAAAATAACGGCATCGACGATGTCCTTGACGCCGTGATTAAAGTGGGAGAGTTCTCAGAAGACGCTGCCAACGCTTTGAAGGCCACGGAGTTTGTGCCCTTGGAAGTGCCGGAAGAAAGTCAATTTACGGATATTATCGCCTGGATGGATCAACATCCTGAGTTTGATGGCCCCTATGATTATTTGCAATTTGAAGACATTACGGATTTCTCTTTCCTTGAAGAAATTTCCTGATTTGCGCCAATAAAAAAGCCTTCCGCGATGTATCGCGGAAGGCTTTTTTATTGACTGTTTTACGACATGGCCCGGAGCAGCGATTCCGCCGCTTCTTTGGCTTGGGGGATAGAAATATCCAGCTCCTGACCTAAAAGGCCGGCTTGCTGCAGGGCGGCGTTTTCCGGGATTTCCCCAAGAATGGCATCGCGATTGGCGATGGCCTTTCGCATGGCCTCCCCATTGGCTTCCGTCACTTTATTCAAAATGAAAAACACTGGTTTTCCTATACTTTTCCCCAACTCGCTGACTTTTGAAGAAAGCCGAAGAGATTCATAGGATGGATCAATCATCATCAGGATGACGTCGATATGGTTGTCGATACCGCGCCCAAAATGTTCAATCCCCGCCTCCATATCCATGATAGCGATTTCATCATCGGAAAGCTGAAGGTTGGCGATGAATTGGGAGATCACGGTTCCCATAACACAGGCGCATCCCTCGTTGGCTGTATGGATTTTACCGCTGGCCATAAGCATTACGCCGTCCTTTTCCACATAAAACTCTTTGGGAATATCCCGGACAGTCCAAGAATCTTTAAAAAAGATCGGAGAAAAGTTAGTTGCCACCATTTCCCCAAAAGCCTTTTCCTTCCCCCCAAAAAAGACCGTAAAATCTCGGGGCAATTCCATCCCAAGCTGCCGATGGAGACCATAATTCGATTCATCGGAATCAATGACCAACACTTTTTTCCCCAATTTGGCCAATTCCTTTGCTAACAATGTCGTAGTCGTACTTTTGCCGCAGCCGCCTTTGCCGCATATCGCTATTTTCATCATGATTCCTCCTCATCGGTGATTTCTCGGAATCATTATAAAATCAGGCCGTAAAAACGACAACCACAGAGCCGATACAAAACAAGACATTGTGTCTACAAACAGACAGATCGTCAAAATATGGCGCACGTTATTGGCGAGAAAAGGCTTTCAAACCACCGTCAATAAAGGTGTCAATAACATTCTGCATGGGACACCACAGACTATCTTTTGTTTTGGCAAAACGCTTGCTCACAGCGAAGCAGCCGTTCATCTGGAAGTAGGCCAAAGCTTCGATCTCCTCACGGGAGAGATCGCTCCGATTCTCCATATGATGAATGAAATCCTCCAAATGAAAGGCAATGATACGGTTGATAATGCGGGAAGATAAAGCGTCGTCAAAAAAAATGCAGTGATATTTTTGATTCATGCGCAAAAACTGACACATGGGCCATGTGCATTGAGCGGAGCCTTCTTTTTGGGGTTCATGGAGCAGATGTTCCATGAGGCCGCTCACATTGGCCATCAAATCGTCAATCAATTCATCGAGGACTTCTGACACATTGCCGTAATGCAAGTAAAAGGTACTGCGGCTGATCTCCGCTTTGCGGCAAATGTCCGTAATGGTAATTGTGTTATAATCCTTCACCGCTTTGATCTGCAAAAATGATTCTTTGATGGCGTTTTTTGTATAGATAATACGCCGGTCGATTTTTTTTGGGGCCATGGTTTCTCCTAAAGGCTTTCCGTTAAAACATCAGCAGGTTATTATATTTCAATATAATCGATTTGCCATCCATTGTCAACCGACAGCATCGCATTGCACAGGTCGGCAGAATCTTTTTCTGTCTTATTCCGCATATTTGAACTGTACGACGTGGTCGCCCCATGCTTTTTGTAACGATGCGATCTGCTCATGATAGGGAAAGGGCGTTGTGAAAAACTCGATCTTCCGCGAGGGTGTACGGCAGGATACATCAGTAACATCAGTGATACTCAAGATCAAGGTCTTGAGATTTTCCATAGAGACAGCGTCTGACATCGGTATTGGTCAAATCGAGCCATGTGAGATTGATGGCCCCCGCCAGAGGCAAATGGTGGTGATCTTCGTATTTTTTTAGACGATATGGTCAAGGTTTTTCACACCGGTCAGGAAATCCAGGCTTACAACCTCGGTGCCGGTCAGGTCGAGTCGTTTTCAACGGGAAAGCACCGCCGTTTTGGACGGTCGGGGATTCCGCCCAAAAGTAGTAGTCCGGCAAAAATTTGTTGACCAGAAACAGGGTTTTCAGATGCTTACATTGACTCAAAGCCGCAACGCTGTCAAGGAAAACATCTTCTAACCGCAACACGTCAGCTTGACGAAATCGCCGCTGTCTCCCAAATCTCTGTCGGCAATATGCAGTTCCGTGGTGTCTTTGGCATAAGTCATGCCGTAAATGTCGAGATAAGAACCGCCGGCAGCCCACATTTCCGCTGCTATTTCACGACTAAGAGTGGTTCAAGAAGTTCCTTTTTCGCCAAAAAGTCATAGGCTTCCATATCTTCATTGTCTTCGCCATCATAGGTTCGGGACAGAAAACACGAGTATATTTTTCATAGGGTACAACATCGGAGACAGTATGTTTATTGTCCAAACTTAATGCAAAGCAACATATCGAGATTAACTTGGATATGGATGAGCTTGATCTAACCGATGCGGAGAAGAAAGCCACCTACCAGGAGATCAAGGATTATGTGCTGGCGCACAGCGGATTGAAGGTCAGCAGCTTGTATATCGCACAGGTAAAGCAGAAGTGCGGTATCATCGAGCGTGAGAATTACAATAAGCCGAAGTCTGAGGATGCTAAACAGCCACAATGCCCGCCGGATAAAGAAAAAGCAATCAAGGAGGCACTCCAGCACTTCGGCATGATTTAAGGAGGGTGGATATGACGCATTTGATTTCTTGTGAGTTTAACATGGATACAGCCTGTGTGGAACTGAAATTCACCGATGGCAGCATGATGGCGATTGATACTATCGCCGTGGAGAACGAGGTTGCCCGTAATATGTATCAGAGGTCGGAACTGGATTATCTGATCTACAATGACCCGATAGCATATGCTGATCTGATACTGAACGGCGATCCGGCAACATATTTGAAAACAGTAACTGAATATAAATCTCTTGATTAATAGTGAGTGGTTAAGCCGCCTGTACAAGCACTGTGCTTGTGCAGGCGGCTTTCTTTCGTCTTAATACAGATTTAATGCCAGTTTTTATACGCTAATGCCCATTTCATGGATGACGTGCGATAATAAATACAGAATACTCCCAATGGAGGGATGGGCATGATTACGATAAAAAAACGATTATCTTCATCACAAATTATTATTCTCGGGTTTGCCGGTGCTATTTTGTTTGGTAGCATTCTCCTGACGCTTCCTTTTTCTACTCGGGATGGGCATGGTGCTTTGTTTTCAGATGCTTTGTTTACCGCAACATCCGCTGTCTGTGTTACCGGACTGGTAGTACAGGATACGGCAACCTATTGGAGCACATTCGGGCAGGCAGTAATTATTGCGTTGATTCAAATTGGCGGTATGGGTGTTGTCACCGTTGCTATTGCCATTTCATCCTTCTTTGGAAAGCAAATCAGTCTGAAACAGCGCAGCACAATGCAGGAAGCCATATCTGCCCATAAAGTGGGCGGGATCGTCCGACTAACCGGATTTATCATTAAGATGACGATTATCTTTGAACTTCTTGGTGCTGTCATCATGGCTCCGACATTCTGTAAGGAGTTCGGCGTGCTGAAAGGAATATGGTATGCCGTATTCCACTCCATTTCCGCATTTTGTAATGCCGGATTTGATTTGATGGGCGCAAAAACACCGTATTCCTCTCTTACATATTTTGTGGATAATCCGGTCATCAATTTTGTAATCATGTCGTTAATCATAATCGGCGGTATTGGATTCATGACGTGGGATGACATTAAGGTAAATAAGCATCATGTTCGAAAATACAGGATGCAAAGCAAGGTTATCCTGATAACTACTGTACTTCTGATTTCACTTCCGGCTCTGTACTTTTTCTTATTTGAGTTTGGAGACAAACCGATGGGCGAACGCATTTGGAGTTCCCTATTCCAGTCCGTTACGCCGAGGACTGCAGGATTCAACACCGCAGACTTGACGCAGATCAGCGAAACAGGTACAGCAATCACTATCATGCTGATGCTCATCGGCGGTTCCCCCGGCTCAACGGCAGGCGGTATGAAAACCACAACACTCGCTGTTTTGTTTTCTACCGCAATCTCTGTATTCAGACGCAGGGAGCATACACACTTTTTCGGGCGCAGAGTGAATGACGATACTATCAGAAATGCAGCAACAATTCTGATGATGTATGTCATCCTGTTCCTGACAGGCGGGTTCTTGATTAGTCATATTGAAAGTCTTCCGTTGCTTACCTGCTTATACGAAACAGCGTCCGCAATCGGAACAGTCGGATTAACTCTCGGCATTACACCAAATCTTGGAATTGCATCTCAGATCATTCTGATTGTCTTAATGTACATTGGCAGAGTGGGAGGACTAACACTGATCTTCTCGGCTCTCTCAGGGAATCAAGGAAATACGGCACGGCTGCCGCAGGAAAAGATAACGGTTGGCTAAGGAGGTACCTATGAAATCCATATTATTAATTGGGCTTGGTCGTTTTGGCAGACACATCGCCCTAAAGCTGAACGCTTTGAACCATCAGGTGATGGCTATTGATCACAATGAAGAACGTGTAAATGCGTTGCTGCCCTTTGTAACAAATGCACAGGTTGGTGACAGCACAAACGAAGAATTTCTTGCTGCTCTTGGCGTTGGAAACTACGATGCCTGTATCGTAGCGATTGGCGATAATTTTCAAAATTCGCTGGAAACTACATATCTTCTGAAAGAACTTGGCGCAAGAAAAATCATTGCCAGAGCATCAAAGGAAATGCAGGAGAAGTTTCTCCTGCGAAACGGTGCTGACGAAGTGGTTTATCCGGAGAAGCAGCTGGCAGCATGGACAGCGATCCGTTGTTCCTCTGAACATATTCTGGAGTACATCGAGCTGGATGATGAATATGCCATTTTTGAGGTGGAGATACCATCCGATTGGAGCGGCAAAAGTATTCTGGAACTGGATATTCGAAAAAAACATGGTATCAACATCCTCGGAGTCAGAACAAATGGAAAACTGAATATGAACATTACTCCAAACACAGTGTTTGGACATGGCACATCTGTTTTGGTACTTGGTCAAGAAAAAGCAGTTCACAAGTGTTTTCGCATTTGATAAAAATCCCGATAAAAGGTGAAGGAGGTGTTCCTGATGAAAGACTTATTCTTGATTCCCATCATGCTGGCAGTATTTGTCTTTGGTTATTTTGTGATGGCGAAGATTGACAGCTTCATAGAGGAAAACCGCCGCCTGATCCATGCGGAAAACAGACAAAACAGAGCGCACATCCGTATTGCCGCAGAGTCTCCGATGCTTCTGGATTCGATTGCAGTACAGCTCACAGCGTATTCTCGTGCCAACCCATTTGTCGAGTTTTTTCTGAGTTCGGGAAAAGCAGAGCGCGTCTTGCAAAAACTCATAGACGGCACATTGGATATTGCAATTCTGGCAGAAGATAACAATCTTTCTTTGAATGAAAACTATTCAATGTTTCGGATCCCATGTCGAACGGGAGAAGTTTTATCTACAGCACTTGGTTTATCTGTTGAAAGTATTGATGAAGAAAAATGGGCTTTCGTTGTATGGAATAAATCGATACAGTCCAAATCTCGTGACCGTGTATTATTTGCCATAGAAGCAGAGTATTGTTCACTGAAATGCGGATATGCGGATTATCTGGAGTGATTGTTTACATCTGACCGGTGGAAAAAAGAAATTCTTTGTGATAAAATATTAAAGAGGAGGTGAGGATGATAACACAGAACATACAGGAACAAAAAAGAATGGATTCGAATGAGCACATCCTTGCTTGCCTTTCTTCCGCACCCTCCAACGCAAAAATCATCCGAACTGCGGCACGAATGGCAAATGCCTTTGACAGCCAGTTTACTGCGTTGTTTGTGGAAACACCGGATTTTTCTGTTGCTTCGAAAGAAAACAAAGAACGTTTGCAGGAAAACCGGAAGCTGGCAGAACAGCTTGGAGCTAATATTGAAACCGTGTATGGCGAAGACATCCCATATCAGATTGCGGAGTTTGCACGCATTTCGGGTATTACAAGAATCGTTCTTGGACGTAGTGCTGTTACCCGCCGCCATCTGTTTGGAAAGCCGACTTTGACAGAATTGCTCCTGACCTACGCTCCGGATATCGACATACATATTATTCCGGATAAAACCGTTGACACCACATATTACCCCAAAAGAGCGAGAAAAAAGCATCATAATCTGCGTGTGCTGAAAAATGCATTCACAAGTCTGCTCATTTTGCTTTTTGCAACGCTATTAAGTCTGCTTTTTCATGAGGTCGGCTTTACGAACCCTAATATCATCATGGTCTACATTCTTGGGGTTCTCTTGACCTCTGTCGCCACATCACATCAGATATATAGTTTGATATCTTCTGTTGCCAGTGTGTTTGTTTTCAATTACCTGTTTACGGAGCCTCGTTTTTCACTGACGGCTTATGAAACCGGTTATCCGGTCACCTTTGTGGTTATGTTTCTAACTGCTTATATTACCGGTACGTTTGCCATGCGTTATAAGGAGCAGGCACGAGAGTCCACGAAGATCGCACGCCGCACAAAGATTCTGTTTGATACGGATCAGATGTTTTCCAAGGCACATGGACGAAATGAGATCATTCATGTGGCTGCCGAACAGATCTTGAAGCTGTTGGGACGAAGCATTGTTATTTTTGATAACTTGAGCGGAAAATTGTCCGAGCCGATCCTGTTCCATACAGAGACGGAAAACACATATGATTGGGCAAAAGAACAGGAGGCTGCGGAGTGGGCATTGAAAAACAATCATGCCGCCGGCGCCACGACGGAATTGTTCCCTGAGAGTCGCTATCTATATCTTGCGATTCGAGTTAATGAACGGGTATACGGTGTGATTGGAATTGATGCTTCTGCCGGGGAACTTGATGCGTCTGAGCACGATGTTCTCCTTTCAATCCTCGGTGAAACCGCACTGGCTTTGGAAAATGATCGAAATGTTCGTGAAAAAGAAGCCGCTGCCATTTTAGCGGAAAGTGAACAGCTTCGTGCCAATCTGCTCAGAACGATCTCCCACGATCTACGTACTCCGTTGACTACCATTTCCGGCAATGCCAGTAATCTGCTCAATAATGCGGAATATTTCGATCAAGAGACAAAGCAACAGATATACGCTGATATTTATAATGATTCCATGTGGTTGACCGATCTGGTTGAAAACCTGTTATATGCCACACGAATCGAAGATGGGTGTATGATGCTGCAGACATCTACTGAGCTGCTCAGCGAAATGATAGAAGAAGCGATGCAGCACATCGGCAGGAAAGCAGCGGCCCGTCCGATCAGGGTAGTTCAAGAGAATGAGATCCTGCTGGTCAAAGCTGATCCCAAGCTGATTGTTCAAGTCATCACTAATATTGTAGATAATGCGTTGAAATACACGCCTGCCGACACTACTATTACGCTGACGGCAAAAAAGACAGACGACATGGCGGAGATCAGGATCGCAGATACAGGCAGAGGTCTTTCAGATGAAGAAAAACGGAAAGTTTTTGATAAATTTTACTGCGGCAAAAATAAAATAGCGGATAACCGCCGCAGTCTTGGCTTGGGACTGTATCTCTGCAAGGCAATCGTCGAGGCACATGGAGGAGCGATTCATGTTGAAGACAATCAGCCGCAGGGTGCTGTCTTTAGTTTTACTCTTCCGCTGGAGGAGGTAGTTTACCATGAATAAATTTCAAATATTGGTTGTTGAGGATGATGCACCTGTACGCAACCTGATCACCACCACATTAAGGGCGAATAACTATCGCTTTATTACTGCCGGAAACGGTGAATCTGCTGTGGCAGAAACCGCATCGCACAATCCGGATATTATTTTGCTGGACTTGGGGCTGCCTGATATTGATGGTGTAGAGGTTATTCGGCGTATTCGCAGTTGGTCGAATGTCCCTATCATCGTAATCAGCGCTCGCAGTGAGGACAGCGACAAAATTGATGCATTGGATGCCGGGGCGGATGACTATCTTACGAAACCGTTTTCTGTTGATGAACTTCTTGCCCGGCTGCGTGTTACACAACGCAGGATCGCCTTGATGCAAAGCATCGGCAATGAGCAGGCGATCTATCAGAACGGCGATCTAAAGATTGATTATTCTGCCGGATGTGCTTGGGTGGGTGAAGAAGAATTGCGTATGACACCCATGGAATATAAGCTTCTATGTCTTTTGGCGAGAAACACAGGCAGAGTGCTTACTCACAAATTTATTTTACAGAATGTGTGGGGAAGCAGTTGGGAAAATGATGTTGGCACCCTTCGTGTGTTTATGGCAACACTGCGAAAAAAGCTGGAGACAGCATCTGGCTCTCCGCAATATATCCAAACCCACATTGGCGTGGGCTATCGGATGCAGAAGGTGGAATGAGAACGCAGGATACATTCTTGCATACGAGTAACTGCGTGGCACACGCAAAACCGCTGCAATTTTCATCCTCGCAGGGATGGAGATTACAGCGGTTTTATATTTTCTGAGGAAAGGTGTCAAACTGCATTTTTACAGTTTGGGTACCATTTTCGATGAAAATATGCGGGTGTCCAGAGGGGTGCAATCCCTTGGCTCTGGGTTTCCAATAGGGGCGAGAAGAATCCCTGTTGGCACACGATTTTGCTTGCAAAGTCTAGTGTGTTATACCTTTTGCGACCGCTGACGCTGGAAAGGGGCTGTCCCACGCCAGACAGACACTTTTCGGCGGCAGCAGAACAGGCGGATTTTGTGGGCTGAAAGGAACACAAAACAAAGGATTTAGCATGAGCAAAATCCGCCTGTTCGTGTGTAGTTGGCATAGGAAATCTTGAAGCTGTGCGGAAAGATTTGCTGTGCCAACGGGGGCGCAATAGGTATATAAAACCCGCCGCAGCGTCCGCCTTTCCCGTCAGTGAAACCACCACGGCAGCTCCAGCCATACGTTATCCAACGCCAGTTTCTCCGTGGATTTCGCTCTGCTCTCCGACAGGAAGAAATGCTCCGCTGTCTCTGTCAAGGGATGCTCTATATCGTCCTCAAATCCAAAACGGTACAACAGGTATTCACGCTCTCGATTGCTGATTGCATCAAGGGCGGCGTGAAGTTCTTCGTGCGTTTCTTTTGCTATATAAATCTGTGCGGGGTTGGCCATATTGGAATCGGGAACAAAGGCATGACGATCCCGATTTTCAAATCTCGTCACCTCGTCCAGACTGACGATCTCGCCCATGTGCTTTGCTTCAAAGGATGTACTCTGACTTCGGATGTAGTCGATCATGGAATTGCGGATTGCCGGAGCTGCGTATGTCAGAAATTTGTTGCCGCCATCGGGATTGAATTTCTCCACACATCCCATCAGTCCCAGACAGCCTTCCTGCACAAGATCGTCAAAGGTAACGCCGAGCGTCCGATTGACTTCTATCTGTGCGCTCCATATTTCATGCGCCGTCATTTTGATAAATCGCAGGTTGTTTTCTACCAGACTGTTCAGCGCATCCATGTCCCCGGTCTGCGCCAGCGCACACAGTTTTTCGTTATCAACTGCCGTCATGTTCATCTTCTGTTGGCTTGACGGTGAACAGACCAATCAATGCCTGGTTGAATTGTTTTAATGCTTCGGGGTCAACACCATCCATGCCGCTGACGCTGCCCGTGATCGCTCCGGCAAGCATTTCGGGCGTTACATTCGGCTTTGTTACATCCTGTCCCTTTGTCAGCTCTGCGTACATCTGCTGTGCCGCTTCTTTGCTCATGGCTTGTGCATCCGAAACATTGGAGCCGATCTCTTTCTTGATTTCTTTCAACACGTTCATAAAGGCGTTCTGAATAGCGGTCAGATCAGCTTGATACATCGGCATTCTGGAAACGCTGACGGTCTTTGCGGCTTCTGTAATAGCTTCTCGATCTCCGGGATGCTGCTTTACTTCCCCCATCAGCAGCGCACTGAGTGTGGCATACATCTGATTCTGTGCGGCATATCCGGCGGCAAGGGTATCATCAAAATAGTGTGCGATCATATTGGTCATTGCGGCGAAGTTTTTGTTTTCCAACAGACGGTTGACAACTTCTGTATTGACCTTGTCCGTGTAAAGATTTTTCGCCGCCTGTACCGATAAGCCAAGTTCGGCAATATCATAATTCATACGGTCGGGAATATCGGTAACGCCGAGCAGGAAGTCGGTGGAAACCTCAAATTCCTTTGCGATCTTCTTGATATTCTCGTCACCGAGTTTGCCTGTTGCATTGCTGATAAATCTGCTGAGTGTGCTGACATCCATTCCGATTTTTGCGGCAAGTTCGCTCTGTGTGATCTTGCGTTCTTTCATCAAATCCTGCAAACGCTCTCTGATGTTGCCGGATAAATATTTGCGCTCCATGCTCTGCGCCCCCTTCCTGTTTGTGTTATTCTTTCGTTTTCGTCTTGACGTATTTTCCGCTTTTGATTCTTGCATCGGCTGGCTTCTCTGCATCTTCGGGGATAATCCATCGTCCACCCGCCCTCTGTGCGCCGGGGATGCGGTTTTCATTACAGAGGATACCGACACGGCGGTGGGAAATTCCCCATTTTTCAGCAACCTCAAAGGTAGAAAGATATTTCATCGGTATCACCCTCCATTCCTGTACTACTCTATATTATATACCACAAGTGGAATAAAATCAATATCATAACTGTGAACAATCGCCGTCCTGCGTTTTGCATTTTTGCAAAATTGCAGGGCGGCTTTTTTGTTTTCCTGCATTTGTGCGTGATTTTTCGGTCTATAGACATTTTCTCCGTATATTCAAGCAGACGAACAAAATCGTCGAGAAAAATCTATGGAGGAATGCGATGAACATTTATGAAACCATCAAGGCGGCGATCAGCGTAAAGCAAGCCGCCGAACACTACGGGCTGAAAGTCAGCAGAAACGGCATGGCTTGCTGCCCGTTCCACAATGACAGGCATCCGAGCTTAAAGCTGAACGAGGAATATTTCTTCTGCTTCGGCTGCGGAGCCAAGGGGGATGTGATCGACTTTGCGGCAAATCTCTTTGATCTGAACAGCTACGAAGCGGCGCAAAGATTGGCTGCGGACTTCGGTATCAGCACCGAGCCGGGACAGCCTGTGGCAGCTCCCCACAAGTCAAAGCATCCCTATATCCGTCAGTTCCGGGAGGACGAAATGTTGTGCTTCCGAGTGCTGACGGATTATTTGCATCTGCTGGAAGATTGGAAAGTGCGGTATGCACCCAAAACACCGGACGATGCTCTGGATGACCGCTTTGTGGAAGCCTGCCAGATGATTGATTATATCGAATATCTGGCAGATATTTTGACCGTGGGTGATCTGGAAGAACGTGTTGCTGTGGTGGACGAGCTGATGAAGGGCGGCAAGATCACGTTCCTACAGGACTACACCGCAAGAAAGAAAAAGGAGGATGTACGCTATGAGCGAAGAAAAGATGCAGACATCGCCCTTTGAGTGTCCGGCGTGGTTTGACGGAAAGAAAATCAATGAAACTGTATTCTGTGAAGAATTTCTCCGGGATTATCCGATGGTCACGGTGAACGATGCGTTTTTCACAGTCAACGGCAGAGTATACGATGAAAACCGCTTGAAAAAGGTCATCTATGACCGCATCAAGTATTATGTGACCAGCGGTGTTGCAAAGAAAGTCACCAATCTTCTGGATGTGATGCGTATGGAGTGCTGCACCGCCAAACTCTCCCTGTATCAAGACCGCATCCATGTAGCAAACGGCACTTACTATCTGAACGGCACATTCAGCCCGGAAAAAGACTTCTGCCGAAACCGTCTGCCCGTTGCCTATAATCCCGATGCTCCGCAGCCTGTGACATGGCTGCATTTTTTGTCCCAGCTTTTAGAGCCGGAGGACATTCTGACATTGCAGGAGTTCATGGGATATTGCTTTATCCCCTCCACCAAAGGACAGAAGATGCTCCTGCTGATCGGCAAGGGCGGCGAGGGCAAAAGCCGCATCGGTATTGTCCTTCGTGCGCTGCTTGGCAGTAACATGAACACGGGCAGTATCGCAAAAGTGGAGACAAGCCCATTTGCTCGTGCTGATCTGGAACATGAGCTTGTGATGCTGGACGATGATATGAAACTGGAAGCTCTCCCCCAGACCAACAACATCAAGGCGATCATCACAGCGGAACTTCCGATGGATTTGGAGAAAAAGGGACAGCAAAGTTATCAAGGCGATTTGTATGTGCGCTTCATCGGCTTGGGCAACGGTGTCCTGCAATCCCTCTATGACCGTAGCGTGGGCTTTTTCCGCAGACAGATCATCCTCTCCACCAAGGAGAAAGACCCTAACAGAAAGGACGATCCCTATATTGCAGAGAAAATGTGCGCCGAAGCGGAGGGTATCTTCCTGTGGGCATTGGAGGGCTTACACCGTCTGATCGGCAATGATTACAAGTTCACGGTGAGCCAGTCGGCACAGGACAACATGGACGCTGCCGTATCTGACGGAAACAACATCATCGAGTTTTTAAGCTCCGAGGGGTATATCCGCTTCAAGGCAGATTACGAGGTCAGCTCCAAAGACTTGTACGCCGTTTATAAGCTGTGGTGTGACGATAACGCTTTGAGCAGCCTTTCCCAAAAGAGCTTTTGCTCGTTCCTCAAACAGAATGAGAGCCGGTACAACATCGAGTACACCAATAAGGTCAATATCGGCGGCGGGAGGTATGCCAGAGGATTTGTCGGCATTGAGCTTCTGCAAAGACCGTTTCTGTAAAAATGGTATTGACCCGAAAATACGTGTACCATCCGTACCAAGTGTACCGCAGTACAGCAAGCACACTTGGTACACGTACTTTTCAGTCCGTTTCGCTATTATTTTTAATGCTGTTGGCGGATGCCCTGTTTTCGGGCATTGAAAATCAATGGTAATGAAAACAGGAAAGATTTTGACCCCAGAACGAAACCATTTCACGAAATCGTGCTTCTCTGAACAATGCGCCCCGTTCACGGAACAATAGGTATTTTCTCTGTTCCAGACCAAATCACACGGAACAGTAAAGTGGGTTATGGTCATATATGGACAGGACATCACAAGCGAAATTTTGAACGGATTTCAGAGATTGCAGATTTTTCACTAATCGGTGAAGTGGGTATGCCGTGGGGCGTACCGTTTTCGCCGTATCACAAACAAAATTATGGAGGATTTAATCAATATGAATGTACGCAACGAAATAAAGGCACAAATCATCCGTACCGGAATGACCATGCAGCAGGTGGTTGACCTGCTCTCAGACGAGTACGGATGGAGTGACAGTGTATCCAACCTGTCCGCAAAATTGCAGAGAGAAAGTATTCGATACAAGGAAGTCGTGGAGCTTGCCGATGTGCTGGGCTACGACATCGTATGGCAGAAAAGGAGGGACAAATAATGGCAAATGCACAGTACGCTATTTTACGATTTGCGAAATATAAGGGACCGGAGATCAGCGGCATTGAAGCGCATAACGAGCGCACCAAGGAGAAATACGCCAGCAATCCAGACATTGACCCGTCCCGTACACACTTGAATTTCCATCTTATCAAGCCGGAACACAAGTACAGGGCTGAATCCGAAAGGCAGATTGCAGAAGCAGGATGCCGCACACGCTCTGACAGCGTTCGTGTGGTGGAAGCTCTTATTACTGCTACGCCGGAGTTCTTCAAGGGTAAGAAACGGGCTGAAATCAAGGAGTTCTTCAATGAAGCATTGGAGTTCATAAAGCAGAATCAATCCCCCGAAACGATCATATCCGCTGTGGTGCATCTGGACGAAAAATCTCCCCATATGCACCTTTGTTTTGTCCCGCTGACCGAGGACAAAAGGCTGTGCGCCAAGGAAATTTTGGGTAACAAAAAGAAGCTGACTCAGTGGCAGGACAAGTATTGGGAGCACATGGTAAAGAAATACCCCGATCTGGAGCGTGGAGAAAGTGCCAGCGAAACCGGGCGTGACCACATCCCCACAAGGGTATTCAAGCAGATGGCACGTCTGAACAAGCAGCATGACAAGCTCGTTGAAATGCTCTCCGATATGAAATTTACGAACTACAAGGAGCGTTCCGCACAGATTGCGGCGTTTCTTGAAAAGTATATCCCAGATGTTGCCGCTATGGAAACGCAGATGAAGAAATACGAAAAGTTCTTCAAAACGGCAGACGGCAAGCAGAAAGCATTGGAAAAGAAAAATGCTGATCTGTCCGCTGCTCTGGAGGAAAGCGAAAAAGAGAGCACCGTCAAGAAGTTACAGGAAATGCGGCTGCACAGCGATTATGAGCGTGTCAAAGGCATTCTTGACCGCATCCCGCCGGAGATCATCCGTGAGTACACAACCCGCAGCACGAAAAAACAGGAGGTACGCCATTATAGATAATCGGAAAAAGGATGAATGGAGCGGCTTTGCCGATTTACTTGCCAACTTAATAGAGAAATATGCGGCGGTTCTGGATATTGAAAATCTTCCGGAGCCGCCGATTTGTTTGGACAGTGAGAAAAAAGAAAATGTAAACAATTCCAAACTTTTTGCGGAACCTATTGAAAAAACGGGCATTGCATGATACGATATACGTGTGATATGTGTCCAAACCTACTCTGAGAGTGATTTCGGAGTAGGGGTTACATAACGGTGCTGCATACGGCGGCACGAATGAGGATGACGATATGAAAAAAGACAAGATAAAAGTATATATTTACACGAGAGAATCCACCACGATACAAGTGGATGGATACTCTCTGGATGCTCAAAAAGCCAGAATGAAAGCATTTGCCGAGTACAATGACTATGAGATTGTCGGCGAGTATGAGGATGCCGGTAAATCCGGTAAGTCCATCGAGGGCAGATTAGAGTTTAACCGCATGATGGAGGACATCAAATCCGGCAAAGACGGTGTTTCCTATGTGCTGGTGTTCAAGCTCTCCCGTTTCGGCAGAAATGCGGCGGATGTTCTGTCCACTCTACAGGTCATGCAGGATTTCGGTGTCAATCTGATCTGTGTGGAGGATGGTATTGATTCTTCCAAGGACGCAGGAAAGCTGATGATCTCTGTTCTGTCGGCGGTTGCCGAGATCGAGCGTGAGAATATCCGTGTTCAGACGATGGAGGGCAGAATCCAGAAAGCCCGTGAGGGTAAATGGAACGGTGGTTTTGCTCCTTATGGATACACACTTGAAAAAGGCAAGCTGTTCGTCAATGAGGAAGAAGCCGAAGCAATCCGTATCATCTTTGATAAGTATGTGCATACCGACATGGGCGCAAACGGTCTTGCCCGATACCTCGCCAATCATGGCATCGGAAAAATCCAACGGCAGAACGGCAAGAATCCCCTGTTTGATGCGGCTCTTATCCGCAGGATACTGAAAAATCCTGTTTACTGCGGCAAGATCGCCTATGGCAGACGCAGAACGGAAAAGGTGCATGGCACAAGAAACGACTATCGCCTTGTGGAACAGGACAATTATCTGTTGGTCGATGGTCTGCATGAAGCCCTTGTTTCCGAAGAACTCTGGCATGACGCACAGGTGAAATTGGTTGCCCAGGCAAAGAAGTACGAGAAGGTCAACCACGGCAAGGATAACAAGGTGCATTTGCTGACAGGCTTGCTCAAATGCCCGATCTGCAGCGCAGGTATGTACGGCAACAAGAGCGTCAAGCACAAGGCAGACGGTACGAAATACAAGGATTTCTACTACTACGGCTGCAAGCACCGCACCATGACCCGTGGGCATAAATGCGATTATAAGAAGCAAATCCACGAAGAACTCTTGGAAACGGCTGTGGCAGAGGTTATCACCAAGCTGGTCAGCAATCCGAAGTTTGCCGCTTTGATGCAGCAGAAAATCAGCATGAAAGTGGATACCTCCGCTATTGAGCAGGAGATTGCAAACTACGAAAAACAGCTTCGACAGAGCTATTCCATCAAGTCGAGATTGATTGAGGAAATTGATACCCTTGATCCCGATGATAAGCACTACATCAAACGCAAGGCAGACCTTGATGATCGTCTTTACAAGATGTATGATAAGATCGAGGATACGGAATCTCTGCTGATTGAAGCAAGAGCAAAGAAAACGGCAATCGAAGCGGAAAAGCTGACTGCCGATAATATCTACAAAGTATTGATTTACTTTGACAAGCTGTACGCCGTGATGGATGAACAGGAACGCCGACAGCTTATGGAGTCGCTGATCTCCGAAATCCATATCTTTGAGGAACGCAAGCCGAACGGACAATGGTTAAAGTCCATCAAATTCAAGCTGCCGATCATAGAGGAAGATATGGAAATTAGTTTGGACAATGATACACAAGTCGAGACGGTAAAACCCATATAGTTACCCAGCCGCTTCCCTAATTTGGAGTCGACCATGGTTTCAGGGTTCATATTGCCACGGTAAATTTCCCCCGCCGAAGGTTTAAAAAAATCCTCGGAATGGATTTTACCCCGCGGCAAGACAAATAATCCCCATTGTACCCCACCATGGCATTGACGTCATAGAAGATTTGCTCTAACAGAGCGTCGGCTTTTTTCCTTTCTGTGGGTTCGGATTGTACAGAGATTTCTTCTTTACAGCCGCGGCACAGAAAAACCGGCAGCAGCGCGACGAAACACCATAACACCCAAAAGTTTCCTCTCATGGGTCCCCTCTTCATCACGGTCTATCACAGTTTATCATAGCTCATCACGGACCATCATCAATCACAATATTTTGGCATGTTCTAAAAATCCTATTTATTCTATGACAATATAGATAAAAAACAAAAAAAACTCCTTTCCTGAGGAAAGGAGTTTCCAATATGATCAAACGGTCACAGGTACCTTTGGATGATGGAGGTGATATCGTCGAGGTATGTTTGGAACTTCGGCAGGAAAATCTCAGGAGCTGTGGAAAGGACCTGAATCTGTCCCTCTCCCTCATGATTTTCCAGATGGAGTTCGGTTAAGGTGCGGATCAAATGACGGACAGTGCCTTCGCCTCCGTCGATAATTTCCACCCCAGGATAATCTTTATGGATCAAAGGCAAGAGAAACAGATAATGGGTACATCCCAAAACAATGCCGTCTACATGGCCAAGACCGCGGAACAAATCCGCTAGGAATTTTTCTCCCATTGCGTCATTATAATGGCCCCGCTCCACCAAATCCGCCAATCCCGGAGCGGGAAGATTCACAATGTCCCCCCGTTCCCGGCAGCGAGCAAAGAGATCACGGAATTTCTTTTCTCGCAGGGTCAGGGAAGTTGCAATGACGGCAATGCGTTTATCATGGCACCGCTCCACCGCCGGCTTCAACGCAGGCTCCATGCCGAGAATGGGCAGGGAAAAACGAGCCCGAAGATCCTGAATGGCAATGCTGGTAGCAGTGTTACAGGCAATGACAAGGGCTTTGGCGCCTTGTTCCACCATAGTTTCGGCAGCGCGCATCACCTCGCTGCGGATCACTGCGGGGTCATTGTCCCCATAAGGGAAATGGGCCGTATCGGCATAATAAATAAAATCCTCATGGGGTAAAGCCAGCTTTGCCCGGCCCAACACCGAGATTCCTCCCACACCGGAATCGAAAATGCCAATGGGAGACGTATTTTCATAGGTCACATGGATCACCTCGTCCATATTATACAATGCTTTCGCCCAAAAGGGAAGCTCCTTCCTCATAGATCGCAAAAACGCCACGCCATAAGCATCATGAATATTTTATGCCATTGGGTTCTTGGAACCTTCGGACATTCCCACACTGCACGCAGTATATTACAAAATATCTGATCGCCTTTGGGCATTTACGCGCCGAGCGCAATATGCTATAATATTAAAATACGGGTTTTTACTTCCATGAAAAGAAAGGGGGCTTCTTTATGAGCCAAATATATAATTTTTACGCAGGCCCCGCCGTGATCGCCAAAGATGTTCTGGAACGGGCCAAAGAGGAATTGCTGGATTTCCGCGGTACCGGGATGTCGGTATTGGAAATCAGCCACAGAGCCAAAGCCTTCGACGATGTCATGGTAGAGGTCGAAGCCAACGTCAAACAGCTGCTGGGACTCGGCGACGATTACCGCGTCCTGTTCCTCCAGGGCGGCGCCAGCACCCAGTTTTCCATGGTGCCCATGAACTTTTTGCCGGAAGGCCGCACTGCAGATTATATCGTAACAGGTTCCTGGTCCCAAAAAGCGCTGAAGGAAGCTAAAAAAATCGGCAGCACCCATGTGGCTTTTGACGACAGCGAAAACAATTTCCGCCGCGTGCCTCAACAGGAGGAGCTGCAATTCAGCGAGGATCCCGTTTACGTCCATATGACCACCAACAACACTATTTACGGCACGGAATTCCATACCATTCCCCAGGTCAATGCCCCTCTGGTGGCGGATATGTCTTCGGACATCATGGCCCGTCCCATTGACGCGGAAAAGTTTTCTCTGATCTACGCGGGGGCCCAAAAGAACCTTGGTCCCGCCGGCGTCACTGTGGTCATCATCAAAAAAGACTTTCTCGACACCGCCCAGGAAGTCAACGCCACCATGCTGAAATACGCCACCCACGCGGAAAAGAATTCCCTTTACAATACGCCACCCTGCTTCAGCATTTACATGGTGAACCTCGTTTGCCAATGGATTTTGGAACAGGGCGGCCTTAAGGCGATGGAAGCAAAAAATCGACGGAAAGCCCAATACCTTTACGACGCCATTGACCAAAGCAACGGCTATTACATCGGCCATGCAGAAAAAGACAGCCGCTCTTTGATGAACGTCACCTTTACCATGGCAAACAGCGACTTGGAAAAGGAATTCGTCGCCGAAGGCGAAGCCCAGGGATTCATTGGCATCAAGGGGCACCGCTCCGTAGGAGGGCTGCGCGCTTCTATTTACAACGCCATGCCCGAAGAAGGAGCAAAGGCCCTGGCTCAATTCATGGCGGATTTCCAAGCGAAACATTAAACAGTTGCCATCACCATATATAAAAAAGCTACCCGTATAGGGGTAGCTTTTTATGATGGGTCATTGTCATCATGGCCCCTAACATCTCGCAATATTTTCTCAGGGGATAAAAAGGCCTTCCCGGCAAAAACGAGCGGCGCGCTTTGCGCCGTTCATCTTAACCGTTGACCGGCTCGGCTGGCTTTGCTCATATATTGACTTTACAGATCAACCTTTTCAAAGCGTTTTGCGGAAATCCGATATGCGAATGGAACAAGTACGCCATAGCAGACAATCCCGACGATTAAAATCGGCAACTGCATCAGCAAATGCTCTGGTTGGTAGCTATCCATCCAAGCAAGCGCCGGGATGTAGGAAGTAGCTTCTATCGCCGCCATGAGAAAAACCATAGGAATTGCCGCAAGGATAAATGATTTTCCAACCTTGTAACCGCTTTTATAAAATGCCGTAAAAAACGCCAAATTAAACACCGCATATAAGAAAAATCCAAAACCATACCATGCAACGGTGGCGTCTAAACCTACGGGGTTATTTGCTATATTCATGGTATTTCGCAAAAGTGCAAACGGGATAGAGAAAAGCAGTTGAAATAGCTGAAAGAAAACGACAAGCAGGCATTTCCCCAGAACACTTTCCCGTTTTGTTACTGGTAAAACGGCTGTGTACCAGACATCATTTGTTTCTCGCGCATTCAAAAAAGTGATGTAAGGCGCTAAACAGCCAAACATAAAAATTACACTGTAAGGATAAGACGGCACCAGAACAAGACAGCCCAAAAAGGCAAAAACAATCGAGGTTGGATGGACGACAAGCCTCATTTCCTTATACAGTAATGTCATCGTCCCATTCTCTCCTTTCTGTACGCAGCATAATTTCTTCCAAAGTGAGCGGCCCCGTATCATCTGGGGTTTTTAAATGCTCAAAGGAACGCAAAAATGTATCTTTATCAGCGCTTTGCAATATCCGTCCATTCTGAATATAGGTAATATCATCTGTACATCTGTCCAAATCAGAAGTAATATGTGTAGAAAAAAGAATAGAACATTTTTCGCTTTTCACAATTTGCTGAAAAATATGAAGCAGTTCCTCACGGGATACCGGGTCTAAACCAGAAGTCGGCTCGTCCAAAATCAGCAACTCGGCGTGGTGGGACAATGCCAGTGCAAGTAGGTATTTTACTTTCATTCCATTTGAAAGTTCTTTGAATTTTTTAATTTCATTCAAAGCAAAACGCTTGATATATTTTTGATACTGGGCTTGATCCCAGTTCGTGTAAAACTTTCGAGTCACAGCCGTAATAGCAGAGAGTTTCTTCAACGGATAAAAGTCAATCCCGCCAAACACAACGCCTATTCGCTGCTTGCACTCTTTTTCATGCTGATAGAAATTTCTTTGGAACATGGTGACGTTCCCGCTTTCCGGCGACACCATGTTGAGAATAGCTTTTAAGGTTGTACTTTTCCCCGCCCCATTTTTACCAATCAGCCCCATAATGCGGTTAGGGGCGAGAGAAAAGCTGACATTTTCCAGAGCAAATCCGGGATAGTGCTTATTGATGCTCTGGACGCTCAGTACAGCCTCCATTATTTTTCTCCTTCCGTCCCGTCAGATGTATCCGCCATATTCAAAGCAGTTTTGAATAGCCGAGCAATACCCAGAAAAAAATCTTCTTTCATTAGCGCGATTCCCGGATGTTCCGGTTCTTCATCCCCTAAAACAACTAACATATCTCCGGGCTTAATTTTGAATACATCTCTGGCCTGCTTGGGAAGTACAATCTGGCCGCGTTCCCCCACACGAACAGTTCCGAATATGTGCTTACCCTTGGGTGGTATGCTTTCGCCAGTCTGCCCTTGGTCGTAATGGATTAGGTCGTCGAGTTCCACATCATATAGTTTTGCCAGCGCGTCACAATTCAAAATGTCGGGTACTGATTGGCCTGCTTCCCATTTTGCAACAGCCTGCCGGGAAACACCAATTCGCTCGGCTACTTCTTCTTGGGAAAATTTATTAAGTTGACGCAGTGTAGTCAAATTATAGGCGATATTACTTTTCTGCATTTTCATACTTTTCACACCTCCTGACCTCATTATACTCTTGACTTTTCAAAAGTTCTACCAACTGCGGCAAGCAAAAAATGTTATATTTGGTTGCGTAGGCTTATATCTTTATTTGAGAATTACGGAATAGCGGGG